>Ga0335077_10000081_pt1 | contig 92805 bp, 73 predicted proteins | sample Lox_Sample_31_FD_207151 | JGI IMG/M metagenome (GOLD analysis project Ga0335077, IMG submission 207151) | Soil microbial communities from Loxahatchee National Wildlife Refuge, Florida, United States - Lox_Sample_3.1 | ecosystem: Environmental > Terrestrial > Soil > Wetlands | place: USA... | reverse complement strand
AGCGATTCAGAACGGAAGTGGCGGCCGCGGCGACATCGTGAAACTCCGTCTGCACCAGAACCAGAGACCTGCCGCTCTTCAGCACTTCCAGGAAATGGGGAGCATGCTCGTGAGTCTCGGAGGCGGGTTTCGGAACATTCGGATCATCAGCGAGGCCCTTGGCGATGGAGGCTCCCGCTTTCGAGCCCAGATAGCCGAGAAGGGCCGCACCGCCGACGCCGAGAGCGAAAACCTGGCCAAAGCCGGGAATGAGCGCCAGAGCGGCGCCGACGCAGCCTGCGGTGGTACCGACGGCACCTCCCAGGAAACCACCCGCGTAGGTTCCCAAGTCTTTGCCGAAACTCATGGCTTCACTCTCGGACCGCGTAAGGAAAACAATGGATTGCTCTGGAATCTGATGCTCGATCAAGTCTTTGACTGCTTGTTCCGCCCGTTCTCTGGAATCGAAAATGCCAATGGCCGTCTCCACAGTGACCTCCCCAAAAAGATCAGCGTGATCGTGAGATTTGGACCGAAAAACGCGAACAACGAACTCGGAGACTTTGTGGGAAGTGGAGAAAAATGTCAAGGGAAATCGCGCGAAAAAGGGCCTGTTTTAGCGGGTTTTTTGATGTTCATGTGGCGTGGAGCAGGTGCGCAAAAACGGGTACCAGAGGATTCCCAAGTGCGAGCGGAGAGAGCCTGACTGGCAGCTCTCGTTGACTTGCGCCGACGCCGACCATACGATACGCAGCGATGCCGCATTCCCGACAAAATTACAAATTGCCGCACCCGGAACCGGTGGACGCGTTGGTCCACGCGCGGTCTGGGGGAATTGCCACGTTCATGAGACTGCCGCACATTGCGGATCCGAACGAGTTGGAAGTCGCGCTGGTGGGGATCCCGTTCGACGGCGGGGCGACATACCGGGCAGGAGCACGGTTTGGGCCGCGGAATATCCGCGAGCAATCGGTGCTGATCCGGTCGTGGAATCCGGTCTTGAACGTAAATCCGTTTCAGAGGTTTCGCATAGCGGACTTTGGGGATTTTTCGGTGAACCCGCTTTCGATTGAGGACACCTTTGGGCGCGTGGCAAGGCAGATGCAGCCACTGCTGGACGCCGGCGTGCGTTGCGTTTCGGTGGGTGGGGACCATTCGCTGAGTTTGCCGCTGTTGCGCGCGGTGGCAAAGAAACATGGGCCGGTGGCGCTGATCCAGTTCGATGCGCATAACGATTTGTGGGACGAATATTTCGGCTGCCGCTATTCTCATGGAACGCCGTTCCGGCGCGCGATCGAGGAAGGTCTGATTCGCGAAGGACATTTTCTGCAAGTGGGGCTGCGCGGGCAGGTGTATAGCGAACACGATTTTGAGTTTGCCAGAGAGCACAAAGTGCGAATGATCACGGCGGAAGAGTTCCACGCCGGCGGGATGGCGCCGGTCCGCAAAGAATTGGCAGAGTTCCAGGATATGCCGGTTTACGTGACGCTGGATATCGACTGCGTCGATCCGGCGTTTGCGCCAGGAACGGGCACGCCACAGATCGGCGGGTTTACGAGTTACCAGGTTGTGGAACTGGTGCGAGCGCTGAAAGGGTTGCAGATTGTGAGCTGTGACCTGGTGGAAGTTTCGCCGCCCTACGACAATGGGGAAATCACATCGCTGCTCGCCGCGAATCTGTTGTTCGAAATGCTCTGCCTCTTCTAGATGAGAACCCTCGCCCGCAAGCTGACGCTCTGGAACTATTTCGCGCTAGGTTTTGGAACGATGATCGGCACCGGTTGGGTGGTGCTGATGGACGACTGGCTTGGGCGCGGCGGACCAATTGGAGCAATGCTGGGGTTCGCGCTGGGTGGAGTGTTGCTCTTGCCGGTTGGCTACACGTATGGGCAGTGGGTGAAACGGTTGCCAGATGCAGCGGGCGAGGCGGCGTATACGGCGCAGGTTTTCCCGCAGGTGGTAAGCAATGTGACGGGCTGGATCATGTTTCTGGCGTATTTCATTGTGTGTCCGTGGGAAGCGGTGGCTGTGGGCAAGATCGCGGCGTATCTCTTTCCGCGGCTCGACACGTGGGAGTTGTATCGCGTGGCAGGGGAGCCGGTGTTTTTGCCGCGATTGCTGGTCGGGCTATTCGTGACCGCGTTTTTGTGCTGGCTGAACTACCGCGGGGTTCGAGCCAGCGCGACGTTTCAGAACTGGGCAACGTCGGCGGTGATCGGTGTTTTCCTGGTGCTTGTTGTGATCAGCGCAAGTAACGGCTCGCCGGCAAATCTCAAACCACACTTCAGCCATGCGCCGTTTCTGTCGATCTTGCTGACGTTGCAGATCGTGCCCTATTTCGTGACAGGATTCGAATCGGTGCCGAAAGTGGCAGAAGAATCGCATCCCGGGTTTCCGCCGGAGAAATTCTTCACGGCCATCGCGCTAGCGCTGCTGGTAGGCGCGGGATTTTTGGCTCTGGCGGTGGGGGCGGTGAGTTACGTGGCGCCGTGGCCGGGCCTGGCGGGAAAGCGATTTGCTACAGCGATTGCATTCGAGCAGGGGACCCATACGACATGGGTGCCAAGATTGATCCTGGGAATTGCGCTCGTGGCGTTGCTGCAGGTATTCAACGGGAATTTCGTGGCGGCTACGCGTTTGTTGTTCGCGTTTGGCAGGCGGCGAACGATTCCCGGAGTGTTTAGTGCGGTACACGAGCGATATCAGACGCCAAAGGTGGCTATCGCAGCGGTGGCGTTGGCGACGCTGGTGGGATTGCTGCTCGGAGACGCACTGCTGGTGCCGGTGAGTGAGGTGGGTTCGATGGCTTCGGCGTTCGGGTGGCTGGCGGCCTGCGCGTCGTTCCTGGTGGTGGAACGAAATCTGAAGCAGCGCGTGATTGCGGCAGTGGGTGCGTGCGTAGCGCTACTGCTGGTATTGATGAAACTATTACCTGGCGTGCCGGGGCACTTCAGCATGGCGGAGTGGGCGGCGCTGGCTATTTGGCTCGCGCTCGGATTTGCGCTGCACACGAGAGCGAGGCCAGTTTCGGCGTAGCGCTCGTGTATACTTTTTAATGGTTCACCCAACGATCGAATGCTTCCATATTTACATTTAGGCCCACTCTCTCTGCCGACATTTGGACTGATGGTTGCGCTGGCGCTGATCAGCGCGGCGTATATTCTGCAGGCGGACTTCAACCGGCGCGGAATGAAGGCTGACGCATTTTTCATGATTACGATGGCGGGGATCGCGGGCATTGTAGGCGCGAAGCTATATCACTTACTGGAAGATCCCGCAGTGTTTTTTGCGGATCCGTTGCCGCTGCTGTTCAGCCGGTATGGGTTTGCGTGGTTTGGGGGATTTCTGGGCGGGTTTGGGACGATGCTGTGGATGGGGTGGAACGCGCGCTTACCCACGCTGCACTTTCTGGACGCCTGTTCGCCGGCGGCATCGTTCGGGTATGCGATTGGGCGAATCGGCTGCTTCCTTTCGGGCGATGGCGATTATGGGAAAGCGACTTCGCTGCCCTGGGGAATGAGTTTTCCGAATGGAGTGGTGCCGACGACCGAGAGGGTTCATCCCACGCCTCTGTATGAATTTTTTGCCTGGTGCGCGATTGGCGCGCTGCTGTGGTATCTGGGCGGAAAGGCTATGCGGGAGCACAAAGCGGCCGGGCGGATTTTTTGCGCTTACCTGATTCTGACGGGCATCGCGCGATTTCTCGTGGAGATCATTCGCATCAACCCGCCATGGATCCTGGGCATGTCTAACGCGCAGGTGGCCAGCGTGGCGTCGGTGATTGGCGGAATGATGCTGCTGCTTGTGCTGAAGAGCAGAAGTCCCCAGGCAGCGTAATCGCGACCAGACCCGTTTCTTCCTACCTGTTGCGATCTATTCAAGCATCTGGCGGAGCACGTACTGCAGAATGCCGCCGTGTTTGTAGTAGCTGACTTCTTCCGGCGTATCGACGCGGATGAAGGCCTTGAACGTTTTTACGGCGCCGTCTTTCGCTTTGGCATGGACTGTGGCTTCCTTGCGCGGAGAGAGCGTTGCGACGCCTTCAACATCGAAGACTTCGTGACCGGTCAGGCCGAGAGTCTCGCGGTTTTCACCCGGCTTGAATTCGAGCGGGAGAACACCCATGCCGACGAGATTGCTGCGGTGGATGCGCTCGTAGCTCTCAGCGAGCACGGCGCGGATGCCCAGCAGGCGCGTGCCTTTGGCGGCCCAGTCGCGCGAGGAGCCAGAGCCATATTCTTTTCCGGCAATCACGAGTAGCGGAACGCCTTCCTCGCGGTATTTCACCGAAGCGTCGTAAATATACATTTTTTCGCCATCGGGCAGGTGGAGCGTCCAGCTGCCTTCCGTGCCGGGAGCAAGCTGATTACGCAGGCGAATGTTGGCGAAAGTACCACGCATCATCACTTCATGATTGCCGCGGCGCGCGCCGTAGGAATTGAACTCGTGCGGCTTGACGCCGTGAGCGACGAGATATTTCCCGGCGGGGGACTCGACGGCAATGGAACCAGCGGGAGAAATGTGGTCAGTGGTGACGCTGTCGCCGAGAACAGCGAGGACGCGGGCGCCGTGAACGTCCGAAAGCGCGGGCGGGTTCTTGGGCATGTTCTCGAAGTACGGCGGTATCTTGATGTAGGTGGACTTGGGATCCCACTTGTAAATGTCGCCCTCGGTAACTTTCATGGCTTTCCAGCGGGCGTCGCCTTCGAACACTTCGCTGTACTCCTTGCGGTACTGTTCGGTGGAAACGGAGGCGCGCACGGTGCTTTCGACTTCCTGCGGTGTTGGCCAGATTTCGCGCAAGTAGACGGGTTTGCCGCTGGGATCGGTGCCAAGCGGTTCAGTGGTCAGATCGAGATCCATGCGTCCGGCAAGCGCGTAGGCAACGACGAGCGGCGGAGAAGCAAGATAGTTGGCGCGAACGAGTGGGTGCACGCGGCCCTCGAAATTGCGATTGCCGCTGAGCACCGCGACGGCGACCATGTTGTTTTCCTTGATGGCTGCGCCGATGGGTTCAGGCAGAGGTCCACTGTTGCCGATGCAGGTGGTGCAGCCATAGCCGACGAGATGAAATTTGAGTTGTTCGAGATAGTTGATGAGGCCGGAAGCCTGGAGATAATCGGTGACGACTTTGGAGCCGGGTGCGAGGCTGGTCTTCACCCAGGGCTTCACTTTCAGGCCGCGCTCGACGGCTTTCTTTGCGAGTAATCCCGCGCCAAGCATAAGTGATGGGTTCGAAGTGTTGGTGCAGCTGGTGATGGCAGCGATAACGACGGCACCGCTGGAGAGCGGAAAATTGTCGCCGTTATTCTTGACGGAGACTTCCTTGGCAGGCGCGCCTTCGACGACTTTGGTGAAGGAAGACTTGGCGTTCTTGAGAGAGACGCGGTCCTGGGGACGCTTGGGACCGGCGACGGTGGGCTCGACAGTACTCAGGTCGAGTTCGAGCTTGTCGCTGAATTGTGGATCGGGGGTGCTGTCACTGCGAAACAGCATCTGTTCCTTGCAATAGGCTTCGACAAGGGCGATCTGTTCGTGGCCGCGCGCTGTGAAATGCAGATATGCGAGGGTTTCGTTGTCGACGGGGAAGAAGCCCATGGTAGCGCCGTATTCAGGGGCCATGTTGGCGATGGTGGCGCGGTCGGGAACGCTCAGGGTGGAAAGGCCGGAGCCATAGAACTCCACGAATTTGCCGACGACGCCTTTCTTGCGCAGCATTTCGGTGACAGTGAGTACGAGGTCGGTGGCGGTGGCGCCTTCGCTCAAGCGGCCATGGAGTTTGAAGCCGACGACCTCGGGAACCAGCATGGAGAGCGGCTGGCCGAGCATGGCAGCCTCTGCTTCAATGCCGCCGACTCCCCAGCCGAAGACGCCGAGGGAATTGACCATGGTGGTGTGGGAATCGGTGCCGACCAGCGAATCGGGGTAGGCTTCGAGGCGATTGCCATTGGGCATGGCGCAGACAACGCGCGCGAGATATTCGATGTTCACCTGATGGCAGATGCCGGTGTCTGGCGGAACTACTTTGAAATTGCGGAAAGCGTTCTGGCCCCAGCGGAGGAATTCGTAGCGTTCAATGTTGCGCTGGAATTCGAGTTCGGCGTTCAAGCCGAAAGCCTGGCTATTGCCAAAGCTGTCGACCTGGACGGAGTGGTCGATGACCAACTCGGCGGGGAAGAGCGGATTGATGCGCTTGGGGTTGCCACCGAGCTTCTGCATCGCTTCGCGCATGGTGGCGAGATCGACCACCGCGGGAACGCCGGTGAAATCCTGGAGAAGAACGCGAGCGGGCATGAACGCGGTTTCTTTTTGTGGGCCGTTGGGGGTCCACTTCGCCAGTGCGCGAATATCATCGGCGTGGACGAAGCGGCCGTCTTCGAAGCGCAGGAGATTTTCCAGCAGGATGCGCAGAGAGAAGGGGAGGAGTGAGAGGGAGGAGAGACCCTGCGTTTCGAGCCTTTCCAGGCGGTGAATTTCAAATTTTTGGGCGCCGACACTGAGCGTGTCGCGTGTACTGAAGGAGTTTGCTGCGGAGATGGGCATCCGGATGGTCCTTTCGGAGTGGAGATGAATTTCTATGATAACCGAAATCGCGGCTTCCCGAGGAGCGGCTATAATAACAGCGTGAAGGTTGCGTTGATTTCGACGTACGAGCTGGGGCGGCAGCCGTTTGGACTGGCGTCGCCGGCGGCGTGGTTGCGCAAGCGGGGCCATGCGGTTATATGCATGGACCTTTCGCGCGAAGCGCTGGGCGAAGAAGTCATTCGGCAAGCTGGACTGATTGCGTTTTACGTGCCGATGCACACGGCAACGCGGCTGACGCTGGAACTGATTGAGCCGGTTCGGAAGCTGAATCCCAAGGCACACCTGTGCGCTTACGGATTGTACGCGCCACTTGCGGCGGAAGTATTCCGCGCGCGTGGCATCAGCAGCCTGCTGGGCGGAGAATTTGAGCAGGCGCTGGTGGATTTGGCGGAACATCTCGATGGACTCTCGGCGCTGCCGCAGATTCATCCACTCGATTCGAATATTTCGCTGGGACGGTTACGGTTTCAGGTGCCGGACCGCGCGGGGCTCCCGGCGCTGAAGTCGTACGCACATCTTTTGCTGCCATCGGGCGAACATCGCGTGGTGGGGTACACGGAAGCGAGCCGCGGCTGCAAGCACCATTGCCGGCATTGCCCGATTGTGCCGGTGTACGAAGGCGTGTTTCGTGTCGTGGACCGGGAAGTGGTGCTGGCGGACATCCGGCAGCAGGTGGCGGCGGGTGCGCAACACATCACGTTTGGTGATCCGGATTTTTTTAACGGGACCGGGCACGCCATTCCCCTGGTGGAGCAGCTGCACCGTGAATTTCCCCAGGTGACTTACGACGTGACCATCAAGGTGGAGCACTTGCTGCAGAACCCGGAGCTGTTGGCAACGCTGCGCGAGACGGGCTGCCTGTTCATCATTTCGGCGGTGGAGTCGCTGGATGACGAAGTACTGAAAAAGTTGGCGAAGAATCACACGCGAAAGGATTTCTTTCAGGCGGTGGAACAGTGCCGACGAGCGGGGATTGCGCTGCAGCCGACGTTTGTGCCGTTTACGCCGTGGACGACGCGGAATCAGATCGTGGAAATGTTTGAGCAGATCGCACGACTGGAGCTGGTAGGGGCAGTCGCACCGGTGCAACTGGCGATCCGCTTGCTGATCACAGCGGGCTCGCGGTTGTTGGAGCTGGAAGAAGTGCGAAGAATCGTGGGACCGTTTGACGCCAACGCGCTTGTCTATCCCTGGAAGCACAGGGATGCGACGATAGACCAGCTTTGCGACGAGTTGCAGGATGTCGTGGCGTCGAGTGAAAAGGTGAAACGGAGCCGGGCCGAGACGTTCGGCCAGATGTGGAAGTTGGTGAATTCGGCGGCGCAGCCGGTGCTGGCGTCGCGCGCGACTGTACCGTATCTGAACGAGCCCTGGTACTGTTGAGCAGAGCCGACGCGGGACCAGTTGGTCCCCATCGCCAAGATGAAAGAAACAGTGCGCCAGGCAGAGACCTATATATAAGGATACGAGTGCGGTTGTGACTCTACGTCAAAAGCGCGTACTTTTATTTGCTACGAAGCTCGGCTACCAGACACGGTCCTTTCAGGCGGCGGCCGATAAGCTTGGTGTGGCACTTGCCTACGTGACCGACCGTTGCAGCCGCCTGGACGATCCGTGGAACGATCAAGCGCTGCCGGTACATTTTGAGCTGCCAGAAGGGGCAGCGGGAGCGGTGCTGGAGGCGCAGCGCGGATTGCTGGTCGATGGGATTCTGGCGGTAGGGGACCGGCCGACGGTTACGGCGGCGTATGTGGCCCGCGGCCTGGGATTGACGCATAACCATCCCGCTAGTGTGGAAGCGTGCCGAAGCAAGTTGCGAATGCGGGAAGTGTTGCGGGATGGTGGATTGCCCGTGCCGTGGTTTCGACCCGTACCATTACAGCCCGTGCCGGAGCCGTCGCTGTTGGGGATCACGTATCCATGCGTGTTGAAGCCGATCTCCTTGTCGGCGAGCCAGGGCGTGACGCGAGTGAACAACCGAGGAGAATTCCTGGCGGGTGCGGCGCGATTGAAACAGTTGCTGGATTCGCCGGAGATTTTGGCGACCCGTGAGCGGCACCGGGACCACATGATCGTCGAGGGGTATCTGGAGGGCAGGGAAGTTGCGGTAGAGGCGCTGCTGACCGAGGGGACGCTGCGCGTGTTGGCGATTTTCGACAAGCCCGATCCTCTGGAAGGGCCGTATTTTGAAGAGACCATCTACGTGACGCCGTCGCGGCTGACGGAGGAAGAGCAGCGCGGAATCGAAGCATCGTTGCAGGCAAGTGCGCGCGCGGTCGGACTGACGCACGGGCCGGTGCACGCGGAGTTTCGCTTGAACGCAAAAGGGGTATGGCCGATTGAGATTGCGGCACGGCCCATTGGCGGATTGTGCGCGCGGTCGCTGCGATTTGAGTTCGGGAATGGCGAATCGATCGGGCTCGAGGAACTGCTGCTGCGGCACGCGCTCGGAATGCCAGGCAACGAGGCGCCGCGGGAGCCAGCCGCTTCGGGCGTAATGATGATTCCGGTACCGCGGAGCGGTGTGCTCGAAGGCGTAGAAGGAGAAGAGGTAGCTCGCGCGACCGAATTCGTCACCAGCCTTGAAATCACAGCACGGTTGCACGATTACATCGCCGCGTGGCCGGAGGGCTCGAGTTATCTGGGATTTCTGTTTGCGCGGGGGAGCGAGCCGGGACGAGTGGAAAGTGCGCTGCGCGAAGCCCACGGCAAGTTGCGATTCAAGCTGGCGCCGCGCCTGCCAGTCGAGCACCCGCTGACACACACCGTACCGCGCCGCTAATCCATACAAATACAAATAAGGATGAGCGCTCCCAATGCGTGGAAGTGTCCGAAAAGGAATTTCTGAAGAGCGTTAGCCTTTGGCTTTCGGCGGAACGTAGCCCTCGGGGAGCTTGGCGCCCTCGCCGAAGAAGAACTGTTCCATCTGCTCTTCCATGATCTTCTGCGAGTTGGGATCGAGGGGATTGAGGCGGTATTCGTTCATCACCATCTTGGAATACTCGAGCCACAACTTCCAGGCGTCTTTAGAAACGTTTTCGAAAACGCGCTTGCCGAGTTCGCCTTTCCACGGCACGCGATCCAAGCCCGGCATCTCCTTGCCAAATTTTACGCAGTGCACCATACGCGTGCCAGGCTTCACTGGCTCGCTAGGTTGCGGCGTTGGATCACAAGAATCGTTCGCCATGGTCTCCACCCCCGAATTAGTATTGTCATTCACCTATGAAGCGCTTGCAACAGCGGGTATGGGAGGCTAGGTTGATTTCGGCGCGCGGGTGAGGTTGAATCGGAGGCTCGACTTCGGGAGTGGGAGGCAGGTTCGTGGCGATCGATAGCTTGTTCTGGGATATAGGCGGGGTGCTGGCAACGAATGGCTGGGACCACAATTCACGGATGGAAGCGGTGCAGACGTTTGGATTGGATTGGGAGGAGTATCGCGAACGCCACGACCTGTCGTTTCCGGCGTTTGATGCGGGGCAAATCACCCTGGACCAGTATTTGGACCGCACGCTTTTCTATCGGGCCCGGAAATTTACGCGCGAAGAGTTCACAGCGTTTATGTTCGCGCAGTCCAAGGAGTACCCAGATTCGCGCGCGGTCCTGTCGGATATCACACGAACAGGGCGGTACTACGTTGCCTCGATCAACAACGAGCCGCGCGAGCTGAATCAATACCGTATCGAGGCGTTCAATTTGCGAGAGGACTTCCAGGCGTTTTTCAGTTCGTGCTACCTGAATGCGCGCAAGCCGGAAGAAACGATCTACCGCATCGCGCTGGAGGTTTCGCAGCGCAACCCGGAGAAATCGGTGTTTATCGATGACCGGCTGCTGAACCTGGAAAATCCGCGGCGGCTGGGGATGCAGGTGGTTCACTTTCAGAACGCAAAGCAATTGCGGGCGGACCTACAAGCATTGGGGATTGAGGTATAGTTTCAGGGCGGCTGGGCATCCAAGTGTCTATCGCGGTAATCCCTGGAGGGGTTCATGGCTGAAGAAACAGCGCGCTCCGGCTCGATGTATGCAGGAAATACGGAGCCGGTTTCTATCGTCCTGTTCGGCGCGTCGGGAGACCTGGCGAAACGCAAGGTGATTCCGGCGATGTTTGACCTGGCGCAGAGTAACTCACTGGGCGAACGCTACGCCATTACAGGATTTGCGCGGACGCCGATGACGGAGGAGTCGTTTCGCTCCGTGCTCGGGGAGGCGGCGAAGACGATTTCTGAGGTTGGGCCAATTGACCCTGCGAAGTGGGATGGATTTGCGAGGAATCTGCATTATTGCGAGGGTGATTACGCGGACCCGGAAGCGTACAAGCGCCTGGCTGAGCAACTCGACGAAATCGACAAACAAAGGAATCTCTGCGGCAACCGCTTGTTCTACCTGTCCACGCCTCCCGAGGTCTACCAGAACATCATCGAGCATCTGGGTGAGGCGGAGCTGGCGCAGCCGTCGTGCCCTGGATCGTGGGTGCGGATCATTGTAGAGAAACCGTTCGGGCGAGACCTGGCTTCAGCGAAAGAACTGAACGAGATGGTGCTGAAGGTATTCGAAGAGAATCAGGTCTACCGGATTGATCACTACTTGGGTAAAGACACAGTGCAAAACCTGCTGGTCCTGCGCTTTGGGAACGGCATTTTCGAACCGCTGTGGAACCGGAATTATGTGGATCACGTCCAGATCACGGCTGCGGAAACGCTGGGGGTGGAGCGACGCGGCGGATTTTATGAGACGGCGGGCGCGCTGCGAGACATGATTCAGAGCCACGTGCTGCAATTGACGTCGCTGGTGGCGGTGGAGCCGCCGGCTTCCTTCGATGCCACGGCGGTGCGCAACGAGAAGTTGAAGGTGCTGCAATCGATTCGTCCGTTCAATCTGGAAATGGTGGCGCAATCGGTGGTGCGCGGGCAGTACGCGCCGGGGAAAACCGGTGACAAGGTTGTTGCGGGGTATCGCGATGAGCCCGGAGTCAGCCGCACTTCGCGGACCGAGACGTTTGTCAGCATGCGGCTGTTGATCGACAATTGGCGGTGGGCGGGCGTGCCGTTTTATCTGCGCACGGGGAAGCGGCTGGCCAAGCGCAGCACGGAGATCATGATTCAATTCAAGCGCGCGCCGCACATCGTGTTTCGCGAACGGGAGGTGCAGCCGAATCGCCTGGTGCTGAACATTCAGCCGGATGAAGGAATTTGCGTGTCCTTTGGCGCGAAGAAACCCGGAACGGAAATGGCAATCGGCAACGTGGCGATGAATTTCAGTTACAAGGAAGGATTCGGCGGGAATTCGCGCAGCGCGTACGCGACGTTACTGAATGATTGCCTGCGGGGAGACGCCACGTTGTTCGATCGAGGCGATTCGGTGGAGGCGGCGTGGTCGCTGGTGGATCCGATCCTGGATGTTTGGAGCGCGGCGAAGACGGCGACAGCGCCAGAGTACCCAGCGGGAACCTGGGGGCCAAAAGAATCGGACCAGCTACTCGAAAGAGACGGCAGACAGTGGTATAACCCTTAAAACGGTTTAATATGGTCTTTTGCCCAGGAGGCAAGGTGATCCTCGCAGGGGACGTGGGTGGTACCAAGTGCAATCTGGCCCTCTTTGCTGAGAAGAACGGGAAGCTCGAGGTCGTCTACCGGGAACGGTTTGCAAGCAAGGGATTCGCGCAGTTCGATCTGATCATTCGGGAATTTGCCCGTCACGCTGCCCCTTATCTGGACCGTGACAAGATCCAGGCCGCAGGCTTTGGGGTAGCCGGCCCAGTTATTAACAATCGCATTCATGCTACCAATCTTCCTTGGGTTGTCGACGCCGAGACGCTGGCAAACGAAGTGGGTGTAAAGTCTGTAGTGCTACTGAATGACCTGGGTGCGACCGGTCACAGCCTGGAACATCTGCCACCCGAAGATTTCTGTGTATTGAATCAGGGCACGCCGGTGGCGGGAGCTACCCGGGCATTACTGGCGGCGGGGACTGGGCTAGGCGAAGGGATTTTGTTTTGGGAAGGCACGCGATACAAGGTGGTGCCGAGCGAGGGCGGGCACTCCGATTTCGCGCCGCGCACGGATCAACAGATCGAACTGTTGAAGTTCATGCGGCACCGGTACCCGCAGGTCAGTTGGGAGCTGATCCTCTCCGGACGTGGATTCCGGACGTTGCACGAGTTCATCGCACCCAGCGTGAAGCACCCTATTTTCGAAGATCCCGATGCGGACCCTGCTCCGTTTATCACAAAGAGCGGGCTTGATAAATCGTGTCCGGTTTGCGTGGAAACTCTGGATCTTTGGACGTCGGTGTATGGAGCTGAAGCAGGCAATCTCGCCTTGAAGGTGCTGGCACTCGGCGGCGTGTATGTGGCGGGCGGCATCGCCGTAAAGATTCTCGCGAAAATGCAAGACGGCACGTTTTTCAATGCTTTCAGAGACAAGTGGCATTTCACGACCATGCTTGGGGATGTGCCGCTGAAGATCGTGCTGAATGAATCGGCGCCGCTGATTGGCGCAGCCTACGAAGCGTACGCCTCCCTGAAATAATGCGATTCCCGGCCTGCCGCGCAAATGCGGGCCTTGACGTCAGGCTGGCGGTCCGTTATACTGACCAGTCAGACTAGTCGGATTGGAAGCCCGATGAGCCGAAAGCCAAAATCGAAAGCCAAGAACATTTCCGCTTCCTGGCAGGTGCAGACGGCCAAGGCCCGCTTCAGCGAGGTGTTCCGTCGCGCCCGCACGGAAGGACCGCAAAGGATTATCCGGCAGGGCAAGGAAGGGGTGGTGATGATTCCCGACGAAGAATACGACCGCCTTGTGAATAAATCGCACCAAGCAACGAGCCTTGTTCAGTTCTTTCGGGAATCGCCATTTGTGGGAGTTGAGCTTGATTTGGAGAGGACCAAGGACGAAGGTCGCGACGTCGAGTTATGAGTGGGTATCTGCTGGATACGAACTGTATTTCCGAGCTGGTGCGACCCAAGCCCGAGCAGAGCGTCGTAGCGTGGATGGATGCAGTTGACGAGTCATTACTCTTCTTAAGTGTTCTCACGCTGGGTGAAATTCGGAAAGGAGTTGCTCTTTTGCCCCAGGGGAGGCGCCGTACGCGGCTCGAAACGTGGTTGGATGTGGAGCTTCACGCGCGGTTTGCGGGTCGAATCCTGCCGATCGACAAAGGCGTCGCGGACCGCTGGGGCCTGCTCGCCGCCGGTGTGAAACGCAAGGGCCGAATCCTCTCAAGCATCGATGGTTTGCTGGCGGCCACGGCTCTCCAGCACGATCTGACCATCGTATCTCGAAATGCCAGCGATTTTGCGGATCTGCACGTGCAATTGCTGAACCCCTGGACATCCGAGTGATTGGCCGGGCCGTCAGCAACAATCGGGATTCCCGCAACTTTGCAGGATTTTGGTAAACTGGCTGGTCTCGTAACGGTCTACTGACCGCATTCTTCATATGGCAAGTCCTGTCGCCCGCCGTCGTGCTGGTGAAGGCACGGAGCATTCGCATGAGCAGTACAGCAACAACCTCAGTGATTGAGATTCTGAATTATGTGGGCGGTGCGTGGCAGAAATCGTCGGGCACGGAATTTGTGAACGTCACAAACCCCGCTTCGGGCGAACTTCTGGCGCGCACACCGTTGTCTACGGTGGCAGATGTGGACGCCGCTGTTCAGGCCGCCGCCGAAGCGTTTCCTGCCTGGCGACGGACTCCGCCGGGCGAGCGCATACAGTACTTGTTCAAGCTGAAGTTCCTGCTGGAAGAGCATATCGACGAACTCTCGCGGTTGATCACGATCGAAAACGGAAAGACGTTCGGCGAGGCGAAGGCGGAAATCCGTCGCGGCATCGAGAATGTGGAAGTGGCGTGCGGAATTCCGATGATGATGCAGGGATACAACCTGGAAGATGTGACGCCAGGGGTGGACGAAACGCTGATCCGGCAGCCGCTGGGCGTAGTGGCCGCGATTGCGCCGTTCAATTTTCCATTGATGATTCCGTTCTGGTTTCTGCCCTACGCGATGGCTTGTGGCAACACTATGGTGATGAAGCCAAGCGAACGGGTGCCATTGAGTATGCGGCGGGCCATGGAACTGATCGAGAAGACCAGCCTGCCAAAGGGCGTGATCAATGTGGTGAATGGCGGGAAAGAAGTGGTGAACGCGATCTGCGATCATCCCACGATCCGCGCGGTCAGCTTCGTTGGGTCGACCCTGGTGGCGAAGCACGTGTATCAACGATCCGCGGCCGCGGGGAAGCGGATGCAGTGCCAGGGCGGGGCGAAGAATCACGTGATCGTTCTGCCGGATGCGGACATGGACCTGGCAAAGCAGATCATCAGCGATTCGGCGTTTGGGTGCGCGGGGCAGCGGTGCCTGGCGGTGTCCGTGGCTGTGACGATAGGTGAAGCGCAAAAGACGTTCCGCGATGCGATTGGCGATGCGGCGTCATCGATCAAGGTGGGATTCGGGCTCGACACCGGTATACAGATGGGGCCGGTGATTTCGAAGGACAGCAAGAAGCGCATTGAGTCTCTGATCGCTACGGGTGTGGGCGATGGGGCAAAGCCGATCGTCGACGGGCGCAACTATAAGGTGGCGAACCATGAGGACGGCAACTTCCTGAAGCCGACGGTGCTGGACGGCGTGCCTTCGTCGAGCTCGTTGGCGAATACGGAAATTTTTGGGCCGGTATTGAGCCTGATCCACGCGAACACCATTGATGAAGCCATCGAATTCATCCGCAAGAGCCCGTACGGCAATCAGGCGTCGCTGTTTACGACCAGCGGATCGGCGGCGCGGAAATTCCGGTATGAGGCGCCCGCCGGAAATATCGGGATCAATATTGGCGTGGCGGCGCCGATGGCCTATTTCCCGTTCAACGGGTGGAAGGAAAGCTTCTTCGGGATTGTGCACGCCCAGGGCAAAGACGCGATCGAGTTTTACACGGAGTCGAAGATCGTGGTGGAACGGTGGTCGCGGCAAGAGACGCGCAAGTTCTAGACGGCCTGAAGCGGTGCAACAATGACGCCCGAACCTATCCGCGTCGATGTGAACCCAGAGTTGGAATGCGCGGAGACGCTGGCATCGCGCTTCTATACCGATCCGGCCATACTGGCGCTGGAGAAGGCGCGCATCTTTCATCGGACATGGCAGCTGGTCGGTACGCTGAGCCAGCCCTGCGGGGAGCGCGATGGCGTCCCCCGGACGATCGCCGAACCCGAGACCTATTTCACATTTGACCTTGCCGGCGAGCCGATTGTCGTGGTGCGCGACAAAACGGGTGTACTGCGCGCGTTCAGCAATGTTTGCCGGCATCGCGCGGGACCGATTGCGGAAGGCGCGGGTTGCAGGAATGTTCTGAACTGCGCCTATCACGGGTGGACCTACACGCTCGATGGGCGACTGATCGGCACGCCGGAAATTGATGGCGTGGAATTCTTCGACCGATCGACCATGGGAATGGTACCGCTGCGGTGCGAGACGTGGCAGCAGTTTATCTTTGTGAATTTTTCGGGGGATGGGCCGCCGCTCGCGGAGTATCTGGGCAACATCCCCGAGCTGGCGCGGGAGTTTTCATTTGAAGGCCTGGCATTGGCGGAACGCCGCGATTACACCGTGAACTGCAACTGGAAGGTGTACGTCGACAATTATCTGGAGGGCTATCACATCCCCATCGTTCATCCCGGGCTGATGAAAGAGATCGATTATCCACGCTACCGCTGCGAAACGTTCCGCTATCACTCGCGACAGTTGGGGCCAGTGAAGGCGCTCAAGACAGGCGAAGAAACCGAGCGCGTGTATCCGCCGGGCCTGGGATTGAAAGAGGCGCTGTATTTCTGGCTGTTCCCGAACCTGATGCTGAATTTTTACCCCGACAACGTACAGATCAATCTAATCGTGCCGCTATCGCAGGAGAAGACGCTGACGATTTTCGAGTGGTATTTTCACGATGCTGGCTCCGCAAAAGTGCGCGAACGGGCGGCGAAGGCGATCGAGTTCAGCCACGTCGTCCAGCAGGAAGATATGCACATTTGTGAAGCGGTGCAGCGCGGGTTACAATCCTCGACGTACGATCGCGGCCGCTATTCCGTGAAGCGTGAAAATGGTGTGCACCACTTCCACATGCTGCTGGCGGAGTTTCTCAGCTAGCCACGGCTACGGATGAGCCGGAGCGGGTGCCGGAGCCGGAGCGGGGGTTGTGGCCGGCTTGCTGTAGTCGAAGTTCACCTTCGGAGCCTGGCGCGCGCCTTCTTCCGTCTTGAAATAAGCATCGTTACGCCTGAAGCCGCCAACGCTGGCAACGAGGCTGTTGGGGAAGAGCGAGATGTAAGTGTTGTAGTCCTGAACCGTGTCATTGTAGCGGCGGCGCTCGACGGCGATACGGTTCTCCGTGCCGGCAAGTTCATCCTGCAAACGCATGAAATTCTCGTTCGATTTTAACTGCGGATAGTTTTCAACGATAACGAGCAGGCGGCTCAACGCGGAGTCGAGTTGGCCGTTGGCGGCGATCTTGTCCTGCGGCGTTTTTGCGCCGATCAACGCGGCGCGGGCGGCGGCGATATCGCCAAAGACGGTCTGTTCCTGCACGGCGTAACCTTTCACAGTCTGCACCAGGTTGGGAATCAAGTCGGCGCGACGCTGGAGCACCACGTCCACTTGGGCCCATGCGGCATTGACCGCTTCGCGTTTGATGACCATCTGGTTGCGGCGGCTGACATACGCCGAGCCAAGCACAAAGGCCAGGATCAACAGCACTACCAGAATCACGATACCCGCTTTCATATGCACCTCGATTGAGTGAGATTCGAAATTCTACCGCGCGACCCGCTGCCATTCTTTCTTCGGAACCATCTTGTCCATTGCCAGAATTACTTTTTCCAAGGCATGAATGTAGTTGTCATAGGCCCCGAAAGGATCGTGCTTCGATTCGCCGCCCTCGTGGAAGTCGTGGGCGGCATGAAAGGCGGAAGCGTCTGCCCCGGTCAGTTCCGCGGCGCGGGCAAAAAGAGCGGCAGGATCGCTGGGCGGTTCCTCGCCAAAGGCGAGAAGGGTATGGCGAAGCAAAGTCAGGGCGCTGGAACTTGTTTTCTTGAGGACCGCTATGTATTCCAATTCATTTTTCCCCGAGAGCAACGCTTGCTGACGCAAACGAAGCAGGAGCAGGCGGAGATCGCGTTCCACCTGAACGCGGTGGAGATTCATGGGTACGTCGAGCCCTGCGATGGGGTCCTTGCCGAACAGAACACGGTGCGCCCGCTTCACGTCAAGACTCTCGATGGCAAAAACATCGGTTGAGCGCACGAGCTCCTCGGAGAGAAAGAAGAGCGGGGGAGGCTCCTTTTCTTCGCGAGTCCACCAGAGCACTACGGGAGCGAGAAGCTGCAATTCGTGAACGTCCATGGTGACGAGGGTGCAGAGCACGTTCAGGTCTGAGGCGCCAGGACGATAAGCGCCCGTAGCCGCGGACCCGTATAAGACGACGGACTCGAGATTCTTACCGGCCGCTTCCTTGAGACGGCTCACCAGTTCGTTGAGTTTGCGTTCCATTTCGTCACCTCGCGCTTGGCGCTGCCGAGTTCATCACCAACTTCCGCCCGCGCCGCCCCCGCCGCTGGAACCTCCACCAAATCCGCCAAAGCCACCACCTCCACCGCCCCAACCGCCTCCACCACCCCAACCACCGCCGCCTCCCCAGCCGCCGCGACCCCGGCCGCTATTGCTGAGCGAGCCGAGGATGAGGCCGGTGAAGAAACCACTACCGCCTCCCCTTCCTCCTCGAGTTCCACTCGAACCCCCGCGGGAAGACAGCAGAAGAAAGAGGATGATAATCCCGATGACAATCCATACACCAATTCCACCGGAATCGCTGCGGGGCTGTGGGGCAGTGCGCAATTGCGGCGCGCCTGTGAGTGTGACGCCCTTATCGTCCGCGATGTACGTCGCCAGTTTCCACGCGGCGGCGGTGATGCCACTGCTGTAGTCGCCCTGGCGGAAATAAGGAACCATCAGGCGCCCGGCATCGCCGGCGCGCGCATCGTTGATGACAGGCTCAAGGCCATAGCCGACTTCGGTCCAATACTTGCGATCGTTCGGGGCCACCAGCAGCAGGACACCGTTGTCGGCTTTTTTCTGGCCAACTCCCAACTGCTTAAAGAGGTTGTTGGCATAGGTCTGGACATCGTTGCCGTCCAGAGATTTCACGGTGACGATGGTCAACTGCGCGCCGGTTTTCTGTTCGAGTTCGGTGCAAAGCGCTTCGAGTTGCGCCTTGGCTTGGGGTTGCATGATGCCGGCACGATCGGTGACATAGCCGGTGGGACGGAAATTCTTGAAGTCGTCGGCCCGGGTGACTACGCATGCGGCCAGTATCAGTGCGGCGAGGAGCGAGGCGAATATGATTCTGCGGAGGTTCACCAGTTTTGGAGCGCGAAGCCGCGCACGCCTCTCCTGTACTACGCAGGAAAACAGGATAAATTGCGGAACAATGGGCGGTGAAAAAGGGGCACCTGCGGCTGGCGACCCAGTCGCTGCGCGAATTCTCTCACAGATGTCGGGGGAAAATCCCCATGGAAATTTTCAACGGAGGGAGAATTGTCGGAACAATAAGACTTGAGCGTTTTCCACAAGGAAATGAGTTACGGCAAGCGGCGTGCTCCCGGCGAGGTTGGGATCCGATCCCAAACCGAGGAGTGGAGTGTAGCCCGGGGCAACAGAAAAGGCCCGGGTAACCAACTAGGCCCATTTCCTCCGGTTCCGTACCTTTCCTCGGTCTCCTCCACCTGGCTGGATCGTTCCCGTTGGAGGAACTCATGCCTGATAACAAAATTGAAAAGACCCTGAAGGCTCTTCCTGTATCTTTCGAGGAGTTTGAAACCTTTCCGAAGCACGTCGAGGAGTTTTTTGACCTGATCGCCCGGCGCCCGTTCGAGTTGCTGGAGAAGAGACCACTGCTGTTTGGGCGGGAACTCGAGCATCTATGGAAGACGGAGCCGGAATTGCTTCACCCAGTCTTTATGAGACTGTACGAGAGTGAAGAGAACCTGGTGGTACGCGCTGAGGTTCCCGGATTCACGGAGAAGGAGCTGAATATTCACTGCGAGCCCTGGCGGCTGATCATCACCGGCAAGAAGGAGATGAAGGAAGAAGTGAAGCCGGAAAAAAAGGACGAGATGGCCCTGCATATGGAGAAGTCGCAGATCTACAAGACCATCAAGTTCCCGGTGGAAGTGAAACCGGACGCCGTGAAGGCCACGCTGAAGCATGGAATTCTGGAGGTCACGCTTCCGAAGGCGGAGGTGGTGAGGAAAGTGAAAATTGAGGTGAAACCGGTCTGAGATAGATACGTCACAATTCCGTTGGTGTTGTGCCGGGAGGCGTCGCAGGAAAGACGGGCGCCTCCCGGATTGATTGTTCGCAGGTCACTGTAATTGACCTGTCCTGATGTGGACCTTAATCTGTAGTGGATATGCCGCGCTCCGCGACAAAAATTCCGAAATCCGGCTGGGGATTTTTGCCGCGATGGATATTGCTGTGGGGCGCTGTCTTTTTCGCTGCGTTGACGACGGTTTACGCTTTTGCGTGGATTCGTGACGCGCAACAGGGCCGACATCCAGTGGAGCTTGGATTCAATCTTGCCCGGACAACTTTTTTTGATCCGGTAACGAATTCAATTCCGGTGTACAACGTTGCTCCCCAAAGCCCGGCGGAACGCGCCGGCTTGCGGCCCGGCGACGAGATCATCGGCTTGAACAGGCAGGCGCTCACTTCGTACCAGCTATTTGATCGAGTCTGGAGCCGCTCGCATCCCGGCGATTCAGTGGAGTTGACGATCCGCCGGCCGGGAGAGGCTCAGCCGCTCACGCTACACGCCACGTTTCGCCCTACAACCATGGACACAGCGGCTGATAGCCCGGCCCGCAGTTCGGCGCGGCAGGTCCTTTCACTTTTCCCCGTCTCGTTTTTGCTGGTGGGATTTGCCGTCCTCTTTCTGCGGCTGGAAGATCCCGCGGCGTGGTTGCTGGCATTGCTGTTCGCCGCGTTCATAGCGGTACCGAGCTTTAATGATCGTATGGGGCTGCCTGTGGTGCTGCAGGATTTCACGGCGCTGTACCGGAATGTGCTGGGAGCGCTGCTCGGGCCGTTGTTCTACGTTTTTTTCGCCGTGTTTCCGGCGAAGTCTCCGCTGGAGCGCCGTTTGCCGTGGCTGAAGTGGGTTGCGATTGCCATAGCGTTAATAGAGATTCTACCGGGACTGCCTTTCGGCGATCCACACTGGCCCGCCGCAGTGATGCGACGGCTGGGCGATTCGTTCGCGAACCAGGCCCGCAGCTCGTTGCACTACACCTGGATCACGCTGGGCCTGTTCTCGTTGCTATGGAACTGCTACAGCGAGGAGGTTTCGCTCGAGGCTCGACGGAAATCGCGGGTGCTGCTCTGGGGCACGTTAGTGGGCGTATTTCCGATCGTGCTGGAACGGTTTTTTGTCGATTTCTACGGCTACCGGCCGCCGTTCTGGATCGACGTGGGCGTGACATTTCTCGTGCTGCTCTATCCGCTGTCATTCGCCTATGCGGTGGTGAAGCATCGGGTACTGGAAATCCCGGTGCTGTTGCGGAACAGCGTACGGTACGTGCTGGTGCAGCGCGGGTATTTTGTGCTGCTCATTTTTGGCGGGCTGCTGGCAATTTTCCTGTTCACGCGATTTTTTGCGGATTATTTTGCCGAGAATTCGCAATATGGCATGGCGTTGAGCGCGGCGTTTGGCGTAGCGCTGGTGTGGGTTTCGGGGCCGCTGGTGAAGCGCGGGACGGAGCGGATCGATCAGGCTTTTTTCCGGAGCGCGTACGATGCACGAATGATCATGCAGGATCTGGCGGAAAAAAGCCGTTTGGTCGCCGATCGCCGGGAACTTGCGGCGCTCCTGGATCGACACCTGACGGCAGCATTTCATCCTCAGGCGCTGGCAATTTATTTTGCAGGTTCCGGCGGTACGCTGACCGCCGTCAGTGGCAAAGTACCCGAAGAACTTTCCTCGCTGTCGTCCGCTGAACCTTTTTTGAATGAAATTCGCGATCAGGGCCGCACGTGGGACGCGCCGCTCGTCAGCGAATCGGAGCAGGGAGGGTTGTTTCCCCTCGCAGCGCTGTCACCCGAGTGCCTCGTGCCTTTGCTGGGACATGGCGGACGATTGGTCGGATTGCTGGTGCTGGGGCAGCCACGCTCGGAGCAGCCGTACACCAGCGAGGACAAGCGGTTGTTGGATTCCGTTGCGGGCCAGGCGGCGGTTGCTCTCGAAAACGTGTCCATGGCAGAGCACATCGCGGACCGGATGGAAGTCGATCGACGAGCAGCGCATGAACTGCAGATTGCGCGCGACGTGCAGTCGCGGCTTTTTCCACAAGTGATGCCACCGCTGACAACACTGGAATATGCGGGCAGCTGCATGCAGGCGCGCCAGGTCGGAGGCGACTACTACGATTTTCTCGATCTCGGTTCTTCGCAACGGATGGACCGCGGAGCGACGAGGGCACTCGATGCAGCGGCGTGGCACCTGGCGTTCGTGCTGGCTGACATTTCCGGGAAGGGAATCGCGGGCGCCTTGCTGATGGCGAACCTGCAGGCGAACTTGCGCAGCCGGTATGCGCTGGCACTCGATGACCTCCCGCGACTTCTGAGCTCAGTGAACCAGCTTTTTTTCGAAAACACGCCTGACGATCGCTACGCGACGCTGTTTTTTGCGGTGTACGATGACCATACGCGTGAATTGGAATACGCAAACTGCGGACACAACGCGCCGCTCCTATTCCGGGCAAACGGAGAATTCGAACGTCTCACCTCCACCGCGACGGTAATCGGTCTATTCCCCAATTGGACATGTGAGACGCGATTCGTGACTTTGCAGCCGGGGGACCTGCTGGTCATCTTTACCGACGGAGTGACGGAAGCGAACGACGAGGCGGGAAATGAGTTTGGCGAAGCGAGATTGATCGAGGTGGTTCGCGCGCACCGGCAATTTGCGCCAGCACAACTTGTGCAGGTGATTCAAGAAGAGGTGAAGAAGTTCAGCACCGGAGAACAGTCTGACGATTTGACGCTGGTGATTGCGCGAGCCCGCTAGCGCTGCCGGCTCTCCGGTTCGTCGGCGTTGAGCGCCTGTGCTTCCAGCAGAGCTTCCGCGATGGACGGGTCCACGGTGCGCGATACGAACCGCGCCTCTAACTCCACGGGCTCCAAGGCACCACGCAGTTCCACCAAGGCGGCGACGATGCCGCAGAACATGGAAACTAGCCCGAAAACGAAGAATACGGCAGCAACCAGGGCGGCTCCCCGCGCGTACCAGGTGAACGCCAGAGTCAAACTGCAGATGATGAGCAGGCCGACAGCGCCGAGAAAAAACAACAGAGCGAGACGAATGAGGCGGGCGCGGCGCTTCACCTGTTCGGTTTGAGTCCTTAAGACCTCGAGAAGGCGCGCATTCTCGACCAGCCCGGTACGCTCGAGTTTCTCCTGCTCGACCAGGATTTCGCGCTGAAAGCCACGAAGGCGGGACACGACGGCGGCCAAGCGGCCGTAAAAGGCGAGCGACAAAAGTCCGCACGCGGAAATAATGACAACGGGAAGTACCGCAAGGCTGATGATGCCGGTCCACTCGGGGAATTGCACGACAGACCTCTCTTGCCAGAATAACATTTTGGGGCGGGCCAATCCGGCGGATATTGATTGACTTAACGGGCCCCGAAGCATACAAAAACTGGATACATCCAAAGAGGTGGTGCTCATGACCGACGATCTCTCGCGAAGGAAATTCCTGGAAAAGCTGGGACAGGGCACGGTGGCAGGGGTGAGCTATTCGCTTCTCAACGAATTGGCTGAGGCGAGGCCCACGGGCACGAAATCTTTGCCCAGTCGAACCTTGGGCCGCACCGGCACAAAAGTATCCATTCTGGCGTTCGGTTGCGGGAGCCGCTTCCTGATGTACGAGGACGAAGAGAAGGCCACGGCGATCTTGAATCATGCGATCGACAGCGGCATCACATATCTCGATACGGCTTATTCCTATGGCGACGGCAAGAGCGAGACGCGGGTTGGCAAGGTGATGGTGACGCGGCGGAAAGATGTTTGGCTGGCGACGAAGATACCAGACCGTACCCGCGATGAGTTCATGCGCCGGTTAGAAGGCAGTCTCAAGAGACTGCAGACGGACCACGTGGATCTGTTGCACATTCATTCGCTCGGAAATGCCGACGACCTGGCGAAGGTCGAAGCGCCCAACGGCGCAATGAAAGCACTGCTGGAAGCTCGAGAGCAGAAGATATGCCGGGCGATTGGAATGACGAGCCACACGAATGGCCATGTGCTCGCAGCCGCAATTCAACACAACGACCTGGATTGCGTGCAGATGGCGCTGAACGCTTCGCAAAATGGATCGTTCGAAACGGCGGCGCTGCCGGCGGCTCGGGCGAAGAATCTTGGCATCATCGCCATGAAGGTGACAGGGCAGGAGTTTCTGTTGGGAATCGATCCCGGCAAAACGGACATCAATTCGCTGTTGCGTTACTCGCTGAGCTTGCCGGTGACGGCGGCAGTCGTGGGCATGCCGAAGCAAGACATGTTGGACCACAACATTGAAGTTGCGCGGGATTTCACGCCATTTCCTGAAGCCGAGATGGAACGCCTGCGGAATTCCTTGCAACCGTCGCGCGAAGGGTTAGAGAAAAGACTCTCCGGGCACCATGACGGGCCTACACTCCACCCACATTTGTTCTGGGCGTAATTGAAGCCAGGTCAGTTTGCATTTGGCGTTAAGCGTCCAATGAGAGCGCAAGTGTGAGCGCGCAGCCTTGTCGGGCTGATCCCCGGTTCTATTTCTGAAGGAGGCGAGTGGAGTAGGACCAGCGTGGTTCGTTCCTGGTACTTAGCAACTCAAGCTCGAGCAAAATTTTCTGTCCGCGGGCGACGCGAGGTTGCTCGAGTGTTGGGAAGTAAGTTTGCCACCAGCTAGTACGGGGCGAGTAGGGAGAGTCATCGATGCTAACGCCTTCCGCAAGCCGGGCTTGAAACCAACCCAGGAATCCATCGAGCCGGCCATCGTCAGTGAAAGAAAACGGAAGGAACGTCTTACCCGGGTTCGCTGTTACGGTCCGAAAATCAATCTGATGGCAGACTGCGGGAGGGCTGAGTTGCCGAAAGGGCATTTCGTACGCGCGCACCAGAGAGACTTCCGAAAATAGCTTCTGGCGCAGTGGCGCAAACTGAAGATCGTAGAAGCGCTCCCGAACACTGCCAACACCGAAAGCGTCGGAACTGATGGGCATAAGAAAGGTCTCGGCAAACTCGGGAATGATTTTGCCGCCAGGTTTGAGTAAGCGGTCGCGAGCATCGGAAATGAATTCGATGGTGTTCTCGGCGTCAAAACAGAAGCTGCTCATGGTCTCGCTGACCAGGACATCGCAGCGTTCGGGCAAGGTGACGTTCTTGGAGTTTTGGCGAATCAGGGTAATTTTTCTCGAACTCTCCGCTGACATAACGAGCGTGAGGATATCACTGCTCGGGGTGACGGAGGAGTGATAAAAGGCAGAGGTTTGGGTGCCGCATCCATTGGTTTGCAAGGGTGCGGGTTTAGACCTTGATGCGAATACCATTGCGGCGATTCTACGGGCGCGAAGGAGAGCGTCGATCCCGACGGCGGGGGTGGCGGAAAAGAGAGGCGTCGGCTATGCTTAATTGTACACACACCGTTGTACACGATTGTCCCCTAACTTTAGGACTAACTTTATGAGCGAAACGAAAACCACCACGCCTACAACGAATCACGCGCGGCCGACCTGGAAGCCCGCGGGAAAAGTGCATGCGGGAGAACAGCCGTTCAGTTACCCGCTGAAACGCGAGTTTATCGAACCGGACTGGCGACGGCTGCCGGGCTACAGGAACGCAACCAAGGAAGAGTGGGAAACCGCGCTGTGGCAGCGGCGTCACACCGTCAAGAACCTGAAGGAATTCAAAGAAGTGTTCGGCGAACTGATGCCGGATTCGCTGTTTGCGAGCGTGGAACGCGACATCAAAGAGCGGGCCACGATGTCCATTCTGATTCCGCCACACATGCTGAACACGATGGATGAGAAGGACTTGTGGAACGATCCGGTGCGGCGCTACATGCTGCCGGCGTTCGACGATCGCCATCCAGAGTGGCCGAGCCACCCGAAGGCCAGCCGCGATTCGTTGCATGAGGCAGACATGTGGGCGGTGGAAGGCTTGACGCACCGCTACCCAACAAAAGTGCTGGCGGAGTTGCTGTCGACCTGCCCGCAGTATTGCGGGCACTGCACGCGCATGGACCTGGTGGGCAACGACGTACCCCAAGTGGTGAAGCTCAAGTTCCAGATCCCGCAAAAAGACCGCTACCAGCAGATGCTGGATTATTTGAAGATGACGCCGTCGGTCCGCGACGTGGTGGTGAGTGGCGGAGACATTGCCAACACTCCCATCGGAACGCTGGAAGATTTCTGCTCGAAGCTGATGGACATTCCGAGTATTCGGGATATTCGCCTGGCGACCAAAGGACTGATCGCGTTGCCGCAGCACTTCCTGCAGAGCGAGGTGCTGGCGGGACTGGAGCGCCTGGCCAAGAAGGCGCGGGAAAAAGGCGTCGACATCGCGGTGCACACGCACGTGAACAATGCGCGGCAGGTAACGCCACTGGTGCGGAAGGCCGTGGAAGCGCTGCTGGATATGGGATATCGGGATGTTCGCAACCAGGGGGTGTTGCTGCGCGGCGTGAACGGCACGGCGAAAGAACTTCTGGAACTTTGTTTCACACTGCTGGATTACGGCAAAATCATGCCGTATTACTTCTATCAATGCGACATGATTCCAAACGCCGAGCACTGGCGACTGGCGATTCACGAGGTGCAGCAATTGCAGCACGACGTGATGGGGTATCTGCCGGGCTTTGCCACACCGCGCATGGTTTGCGATGTCCCGTTTGTCGGCAAGCGCTGGGTACATCAGGTAAAGGAATACGACCGCCAGCTGGGCATTTCTTATTGGACCAAGAATTACCGGACGGGTATTGAGACCGACGATCCGGAAGCGCTGTCGCGCCGGTACGAGTATTTCGATCCGGTGTACACGCTGCCGGAGCAGGGGCAACAGTTCTGGCGAGGCAGCAGCGTCCAGCAGACACTCTCGAAGTAGTCGCGACTACCGCAGGGGCAAGCTAGTCCGCAGAGGGTGTGGCGTCTCTTTCGCGCGGGTCGCAAAGGTGGCATGGCTATGGGACGAAGCGGGAAGGCTGGCGCGGACGTCGGGCCTAGGCTTGATTGATCAAACCGTGCTTCATAGCGAAGCGAACGAGGTCGGAGTTATTCTCCAAGCCAAAATCTTGCATGATGCGGTACTTGTGGAACGCGATGGTACGCGTGGCCACGTTGAGGATGGCCGCCGCCTCTTTCATGGTATGGCCCTCGGCGAGCAACTGAAGTACCTCGCGCTGCCGGGCGGTAAGGGCGCGAGCGGAATCGGGGCGGAAATCACGCGAAGCCATTTCCTCCATAGCCTCGCGTAGAGCAGGGGCGATGTAGCGCCCACCGCGCAGGACGTCGCGTACCGCTTTGAGGAGTTCACTGCCAGCGGATTTCTTGAGCAAGTAGCCAGACGCCCACTTCTCCATGGTTTCTGCGGCAATCTCCGGATCTTCATTCATGGTGAGGACGATAATCTTGACTCTCGGAAGAGCCTGCTTGAGTTGCTCACTGGCATCGAGGCCGTTCAGGAGGGGCATGTTGAGATCGACGAGGACGAGGTCGGGCTTTAAATCAGCGGCGGCTCGCAAAAGAGCCCGGCCATCGCCGACAGTGCCGACGACTTCAAATTCCGGTTCGAGGAGCCGCTTGAAAGCCTCGGCGACGAGCGTATGGTCATCGGCAAGGAGAATCCGAGCTTTGGTCAATCGTCCGCCTCCACGAGTCTCGCGGTCAAAGCGCACGTCAGGGGAGTAAAGCTGGTGCTATTCAGGATACAGGAGAGATGGAAAGAGAAAAAGAGCGAGGAATCGACGCAAAGGAGAGGATTCTTAAGGGAAGCGAAGAAGTGGTCTTTCCAGGAAGTGCTCACCATCGAGCAACCCATCGCGGCCTAGAAATTCTCCGCCCAAGAATTTCTAGAAGCACTCCGCCCCGTTGAATCAACGAAACGAAACTTGCAAACCGCCTGGGCTGCTCGAAAGTAAGCACAGACCGTGCTGAGGTTTCGAGCGCCGTGGAGACACCCACCAGCGTCAAGGAGAACGCCCCCACCGGCAACGAGGATGCCGAAAAAAACAAGAGTTGGGAACTGTCATTTTTTACAGTTTTTGGTGACAAACCAGTAATCCGAAGCGAGGGGAAATGATGTGGCTTGTACCCTGCTAACATTCTTATTTTCAGCCTGATCGGGACGGTAGGTAGAGTAGGGTAAGAGGCATGTAAATTCCTGGAAAACCCCTCGATTTGCACTAGGTTCGCGGCCGCGTAACGCTGCAGGAACGGAAATCGTGCCCTGACTGTCAGTTTTCCCAGTTGTTTGTAGCATTAAACGGATTTAGATACAGGTTACCCCGCATCATCGATCAGGATTCAGGAGTTAGGAATGGCGTCCCGCGCGAGGATATTGCTTGCCGACGATCACCCCGGTGTCTTGGAACACGTGTCACGGATTCTGGCCGAAGATTACGACGTGGTGGGGAAAGTGAGCGACGGCAGGGCAGCCGTGGACGCGGTCTTTCAATTACAACCGGACCTCGTTGTTCTGGATATCATGATGCCGGAGCTGGACGGACTCCATGCTGCGCGCGAACTTCGAGAGCGGGGCTCCTCGGCAAAAGTCGTGTTCCTCACGATTCAACAGGATGAAGAATATGTGTCGGCGGCGATGGAGAGCGGCGGAGTTGCTTACGTGCTGAAATCGCGGATGTATTCGGACCTCATACGGGCCATAAGCCAAGCTCTGGCAGGAAACGTGTTCGTTTCGGAATGGGCGGTTTGACAATTTCCCGGACGGCCTACGGATTAGTTTTGTTTGGCTTCGAGTTCTGCCCAGCGAGCATATAAATGATCGATGCGCTTCTGATCCGCCTCCAACTCCATCGAGAGCGCGCGTAGACGGACCGCGTCACTCATGACTGCGGGATCCAGCAGGGAATCGTGCTTGGCTTGTAGACTTTTTTCCGCGTCGGCGATGCGTTGTTCGATGGTATCGAGTTCGCGCGCTTCCTTGTAAGTGAGCTTGCGCTTGTTGGGTTGAGCGTTTGGAGGTTCTTTCGGTTTCGGCGGCGCCGGGTCCGCGTTTCCCGGTCTAGCGGCAGCCTGCTGGGAACGCTGCCAGGCCTCCCACTGCGAATAATCAGCGAAGCGTTCGGCGTGGCCGAAACCATCGAAGCCCAGGACGACCGTCGAGACGCGGTCCAGCATGTAACGGTCATGGGTGACCAGCACGAGCGCGCCGCGATAATCGAGCAGGCTTTCTTCCAGAATCTCCAGCGTGGGAATGTCGAGGTCGTTGGTAGGCTCGTCGAGGAGCAAGACGTCTGCCGGCTGGAGCATCAGCTGAGCGATTAACACGCGCGCGCGTTCGCCGCCGGAGAGGCGGCCGACGCGTTGGTTCAGCTGCTCGCCGGTGAAGAGGAAGCGCGCCGCCCATCCGGCAACGTGAATCACCTGATCCTGATAGATGACAGAGTCACTGTCGGGCGCGAGCGTTCGGCGCAGCGTGATGTCTGGATCGAGAACGCGATTCTGGTCGAAATAAACGGTGCGCAGCGACTCCGCCTGGCGAATCTTTCCGTGCTGCGGTTTCACATCGCCCTTGAGTAGTCGAAGCAGCGTGGTCTTTCCACTGCCGTTAGGGCCGACGAGCCCAACGCGCATCCCGGAAGTAATGATGAAGTGAATGTGCTCGAGCAGCGTGCGCTCGCCGATGGAGTAGCTGACGTCGTCGAGGGTGAGCAACTGGCGGGTCTTACGGTCGGAGGAGGTGAAGTCGATTTGCGGGGAGGCGGTACGCGTGCGGGCGCTTAAATCGGCGAGTTCACCGATCATTTCGTGGGCCTTGTCGATGCGCGATTTGGATTTTGTAGTGCGGGCTTTGGGGCCGCGGCGTAACCATTCGATTTCGGTCCGCACGCGGTTTTCCAGCGCGGCCTGACGATTTCGTTGCGCGTGGAGATGCAACTCCTTGGCCTCCAGGAAATCGCTATAGTTTCCGGCAACGCGCAACGCGTCATTCTCGTAGGTAGAATTGAGTTCCACAATTTCGTTGGCGACATTCTCGAGAAAATAACGGTCGTGACTGACAACGACGGAAGCGAAGGAGGCGGTGCGCAGGATGGACTCGAGCCACTCGATTCCGGCGAGGTCCAGATGGTTGGTGGGTTCGTCGAGGAGGAGGACGTCCGGCTGGTGAATGAGAGCTTCGACGATAGCGAGCCGCTTTCTCCAGCCCCCGGAGAGCGTGGCGGCCTCGGTGTCGAGATCGGTGATGCCGGCGCGGCCCAGGATTTCCGCGATGCGTCCCGGGCGATCGGATTCCAGAACACCTGCACGGTCGAGAGAGCGATTGATGACATCGCGAACCGTTTCACATGGAGCGAATTCGGAGATTTGGTGGACCAGACTGAGGCGAGTACCTTTGCGGACTGCCACGTCGCCGGTATCGGGAACGGTTCGGCCACTGAGGATGTCGAGGAGCGTCGATTTGCCCGATCCATTCGGGCCAATGATGCCAATACGCGCTCCATCCGAAACGATGAATGACACATTCTGGAAAAGCGGCGCCACGCCAAAGCGTTTCGAGAGGTCTTGAGCACTGATGATAGGTGGCACGTGTTTGCAGCTTCTCCTGACTTGGTCATTCCAGAATAGCAGCCGAGCGCCAGAGAACTGAAATTTCCAATCCCGGCGCAAAAAACGAATGGATTCGCAGATATACTTGGCGGTGAGGAATCAGTCTTTTTTGATGGCATCGAAAATGACAGCATCGTCGCAGTCATCGGCGGAAAGATTCGTAGCCCGGTTTGGCGCGGCACCGATTGAGGTGCAGGCTCCGGGGCGCGTCAACCTGATTGGCGAGCATACCGACTACAACGACGGGTTCGTGATGCCGGCGGCAATTCAATTTCACACGGCAGTTGCGATTTCGGCTAGCACGGATAAGCGCCTCGTGGTCTGGTCGGAGAATTATGGGGAGCAAGTGGAGTTTGCGCTAGAGGAACTCCCAGCAGCCGCGCGTAAGCACTGGAGCGACTATGTGGTGGGCGTCGCGGCCAAGCTGAAAGAGCGTGGTGTGCGGTTGCGAGGCGCGAATTTGCTCATCAGCGGCGACGTGCCGCAAGGAGCGGGTCTGAGCTCGTCGGCGTCATTGGAAGTGGCAGTTTCTCGTGCCTTCCTGGAAATGGCGGGCGAGAGCATGGGCGGCGCAGACCTCGCGCGGCTCTGCCAGCGTGCGGAGAACGAGTTCGTCGGGGCCCGCTGCGGAATCATGGACCAGTTCGTTTCGGTTCACGGGCTGCGGGACCACGCGCTGTTGCTGGATTGCCGTAGCCTCGAGTACAGTCACCAGCCTTTGCCGGACAGTGTCCGACTCGTGATCTGCAACACGATGGTGCGGCACAGCCTGGCGGGAGGCGAATACAATCGACGCCGCCAGGAATGTGAGGCGGGGGCACGGTTTTTCGCGGAGAGACGATCGGGCGTGAAGGCCCTACGGGATGTGTCGCTGAAGGAGCTCTGTGGACATGCAGATGCGCTGCCGGAAGCGATCCGAAAACGTTGCCGCCACGTGATCAGTGAGAATGCGCGAGTGCTGGAAGCGGCGGAGGCGCTGCGCCGAGAGGATCTGGCGCGATTCGGGAAATTGATGGCGGAATCGCATGCGAGTTTGCGAGACGATTTTGAAGTGAGCTGCCGCGAACTGGATGTCATGGTGGACCTGGCGAAGGAGATAGACGGCGTGTATGGAGCGCGGATGACAGGCGGGGGATTCGGCGGGTGCACAGTGAATCTGGTGAACAAGGACAAGGTACAAGACTTCAGGGCGAGGATTGAGGGTGGTTATGAACAGGCGACCGGACAGCGTCCGGAGGTTTACGTGTGCACAGCGGCGGACGGCGTGAGGCGCACGCAATGAACGTGCTGGTTACAGGCGGCGCGGGATACATCGGAAGCGCGGTAGCCGGCCAACTGGTCATCGCCGGGCATCGCGTTACGGTCGTCGATGATTTGAGCCGGGGTCATCGCGAAGCGGTGCCCGTCGGAGTGGAACTTCTGGTTGCCGATTTGGCGGATCGGGCGCGACTGGACGCGCTGTTTCGCGAAAAGGAATTTGGGGCGGTGCTGCACTTCGCGGCATTTATCGAGGCGGGCGAATCGATGAAGTCGCCGGAAGCGTTTTTCCGCAACAATACCGCGAATGCGCTGACGATTCTGGAAGTGATGTTGGCGAACGGCGTGAAGCGATTTGTATTTTCCTCGACGGCGGCGCTGTATGGCAATCCGGCCAGAACGCCGATTGAAGAAGGCGACGACCTTCGGCCCACGAATGCGTATGGCGAATCGAAGTTGCTGGTGGAGCGAATGCTGGCGTGGTTTCAGCGGATTCATGGATTGCGGTACGCAAGTTTGCGCTATTTCAACGCGGCGGGCGCGGCCTCGCCGCAACAGGGGGAAGCCCACCAACCAGAGACGCATTTGATTCCACGGCTGATGCTGGTGGCCCTTGGAAAGCAGTCGCACAGCGAGATTTTCGGCACCGACTATCCCACACCAGACGGAACCTGTGTACGCGACTACATTCACGTGAGCGATCTAGCCGAGGCCCATCTGCTGGCGCTGGATGCGCTGGAGAAGTCCGACAAGCTGATCTACAACCTGGGGAGCGGAAAGGGATTCAGCGTGCGGGAAGTTGTGGACGGAGTGCGGCGCGTGACCGGCCATGCCATTCCGGTGAAAGAATCGCCGCGGCGCCCAGGAGATCCGGCCGTATTGATTGCCAGTTCCGAGAAGATCCGGCGGGAGCTGAAATGGGCGCCGAAATTCCCGGACCTCGATGAAATCCTGAAGAGCGCCTGGGAATGGCACCGCAATTTTCCCAACGGCTACGCGAAGAAAGACGGATGAGCGCAGAGCAAAAGTTCGAGTTGAATGAGCATCCGCACCGACGGTTCAATCCGCTGACGGAGGAATGGGTGTTGGTATCGCCGCACCGCGCGCAGCGCCCCTGGCAGGGCCAGGTGGAGCCGAGCGCGCCGGAGACTTCGCTCGAGTACGACCCGCTGTGCTATCTCTGCCCCGGCAATTCACGCGCCGGCGGACAAAAGAATCCGAAGTACATGGAAACCTTCGTGTTCGAGAACGATTTCGCGGCGCTGAAGCCCGGAGTTCCGTGTGGCGAATTGCGCGAAGGCGATCTGCTGCTGGCGCGCAGCGAGAAAGGTCGCTGCCGCGTAGTTTGTTTTTCACCGCGGCACGATTTGACTCTTGCTCGAATGAGCGTCGCGGCGATTCAGAAGGTAGTGGATACCTGGTGCGAGGAGTTTGCGACACTGGCTAAATTGCCCGACGTGCGCGCGGTGCAGATCTTCGAGAACCGCGGCCAAATGATGGGCTGCAGCAATCCTCACCCGCACGGACAGATCTGGGCGAATGAGGCGGTCCCGGACGAACTCGCCCGCGAAGTCGCCAACCAGCGAAAATATTTCGACAAATGCGGCGCCAGTTTGCTGGGAAGCTATCTAAAACTCGAACTCGAGAATAAGCAGCGGATCGTGTGCGGCAACGATCACTTCGCGGCGGTGGTGCCGTTCTGGGCGATATGGCCATTCGAAACGCTGCTGATCAGCCGGCGCTGCGTCGCCTCGCTCCCAGAATTGGTTGACGAAGAACGCAAGGGACTCGCGGACATTTTGCGGCGATTGACGATTCGGTACGACAACCTGTTTCACGCCGCGTTTCCGTACACCATGGGTTTCCACCAGGCGCCCACAGATGGAACGGAACACCCGGGCTTTCATCTGCATGCACATTTCTATCCGCCGCTGCTGCGGTCGGCGACGGTGCGGAAGTTCATGGTCGGCTACGAAATGCTGGCGATGCCGCAGCGCGACATCACTCCGGAACTGGCGGCGAAACAACTGCGGACTGTGCCGGAGAAACACTACCTGGATGGGCGGTAGGCGGCGTTTTCTGGAAATATGTAGAGGGAGCGGAAAAGCTGCGGGAATTGTGACCATCATCACATCCCTTTACGTAGCTACGTCACACGACCCTGTGAGGTGCCGCACGCTGCTGCCATTTCTAGTACGTTTCTGTTATTGTCCCCTCTCCCCTCCCGCTGTGTACTGACTTCAACAACCCGTTCGACCGCTTTTGGGGTGGCGGACGGTAACTGTGTAATGCAAATCAGAACGGTTAGGAAACTGCGGTCGCTCCGCCGCAAGGGCCAATGATTGCGGGCGGTTACTCACTTCCAGATCGCAAAGGAATTCCCCGGCTGCTGCTGGCAGGGATTGCGATTTTCGCTGTTAATCTTCGGGCGGATTCCGGTGCAAACCGTCGCAGGGCCGCTATATCTTCCTATCTTCCACCCATCGTCTTTGTGCAGGCGCCGAGGATCGCGAGTGTGAGAGGCGCGGAACGCTTCCCGGAGGGGAGCCGCATCGTGTTGCTAACGGCTGGCGCAAATGACAAATCACCACGCATCCTGACGGAGGGATTCTTTGCCGCCGCTGATCCGCAGATCGATTTTGCCGGCAAACGTGTCCTATTTGCGGCACAAAAAGCGCGCGGCGACCGTTGGCAGATTTGGGAAATGAATCTGGACGGCAGCGGCGCACACCAGATCACGAAATGTGGAGCGGATTGCGCGCGCCCCGCGTATTTGCCAGCGGATGAAATCGCGTTTACGAGTGAGGCGGGAGAAGCGGAGCGTCGACGGTCATCGCTCGAGGTGATAGGGCTGGATGGATCGAACGTCCACGCGATTACGTTCGGGCCGGGCGACTGGTGGCTGGAGACAGTCTTGCGCGACGGACGAATCGTGGCGTCGGCGAATGCTCCGTTGACCGAGGCTGCGCCAGCGGGTGCGAACCGGCTGCTGTATACCTTGCGGCCGGATGGGACCGGCCTGGAGTCGTTGCGCTGCGAACATACCGTCAAAGCAATGCGTGGAGAAGCCCGCGAGTTGGAAGACGGGTCGATTATTTTCACGGAGAACAGCGGCACACTCATGGCTGTAAAGCGCGGCGCGTTACATGAAGAAAAAATCGGCGTGCGGGGAAGCGCATACCGCTCGCCCAACGCCTTGGAAGGTGATGCCATCGTGGTTGCGCGCAAAACGGCGCCGGCGCAGCGCTATGAACTTGCAGTCATCTCCCGCGGTGGCAGCGGAGAAACTCGGACGGTTTACAGTGACGGGAAATTCGACAGCGTTGAGCCCGTTGCGGTACTGAGGCGGCCGGCTCCGAAGAAATTCTGGAACAACCTGACCCCGAATTCGCCGACCGGTTACTTCATTTCGCTGGACACCTCGAATTCGGTGGGTAAGGAGCAGAGTGCGGCTCCGGTCCGGCGTGTCCGTGTGATTGAACAGAGAACTTCAGGTGAAGTTGCGCTCGGCGAAGCGACGGTGGAAGCCGACGGGTCGTTTTACGTGCAGGTGCCCGCGAATGATGCCGTGCGATTCGTGCTGCTCGACGAACAGGGCAACGTAATTCGCGAAGAGCGGAGCTGGATCTGGACGCGCCCCGGAGAGCAGCGTGGCTGCACCGGCTGCCACGGAGACAAGGCGCTGGCGCCGGAGAACCGCTGGCCCATGGCGCTGAAGCGGCAGGACCCTCCGACAGACCTGAGTGGTGCCAAGAGCGGCGGGCAGGCGGTGGAGAGTCATGGTCACTAGGAATCTCCGCACGGGGATTGTGTGCGCAGGGATAAGCCTGCTGCTTGTGGTCAGCAGCACCGCGCAAACCCCGAAGAGCGTGGACGTGAAAGAGAACACGGCGTCACATTTTCCAGCGTTTGAGGATGTCACGGAGAAGTCGAAGATCCAGTTCCGGCACTCCTTCGGAGAGCAGGCGCTCAGTTCGATTCTGGAGGCGACGGGCTCCGGAGCCGTTTGGTTTGACTACAACAATGACGGGCTTCTGGACTTGTACGTCCTGAGCGGACGGTACATCGAGGGCGTCACCGACCACAGCCGCGCGGATGGCAAAGACGCAACGAACCACCTGTATCGCAATAATGGCGACGGAACGTTCACGGACGTGACGGAACAGGCCGGAGTGGCAGGCAAAGGGTTTTCGATGGGCGTGGCCGCCGGCGATTATGACAACGACGGTTTTGAGGATCTGTATGTGACCAGCTGGAACTCTGCGATTCTCTACCACAACAACGGCGATGGCACGTTCACCGACGTCACGGAAAAAGCGGGAGTGCAGAATCACCAGTTTGGCGTGGGCGCGGCGTGGATCGATTACGACCGTGACGGCAATCTCGACCTGTTTGTCGGCAATTATCTGAAGTACGACCCCAAGGCGAAGCGGCTCTACTACACCGCCGATGCGTTCGCCGGGCCGCTGGACTATGAAGGGGAAAGCAACCGGTTGTTTCACAACAACGGCGATGGAACGTTCACGGATGTTTCCGAGCGGGCCGGCGTTGCAAGCCCGGTGGGGCGCGCGATGGGAGTGACCGTCGGCGATTTCGACAACGATGGCTGGCCGGACATTTATGTGGCGAACGACCAGATGGAGAGCTATCTCTACCACAACAATCACGACGGGACGTTCAGCAATGTTTCGTTGGAACAAAACGTGGCGTATGGGACGAACGGCGACACGCCATCGGCGATGGGGCCGATTTTTGCGGACTACGACAACGACGGCGCGGTGGATTTATTCGTTTCGGATATGCGCTATCACCGCTTGTTCCGCAATTCGTTGAAGGAAGGGTTTTTCATCGATACGACGGCGGACTCGGGAATCGCGCGGATGGCGGGCCAGTATGTCGGGTGGGGTGATGCCATCTTCGATTTCGACAACGATGGCGTGAAAGACCTGTTCGTGGTGAATGGGGGCTTGCACTGGCTGATTCCCATGGAAGACACGCTGCTGCGGAACAATGGCAACGGAACATTTTCCGATGTGTCCGCGCAGGCCGGGAGCTATTTCGAGATCAAGAAGGTCGGGCGCGGGGCGTGTTTCGGGGACTTCGACAACGATGGCTACATCGATGCGTTCGTCGTAGTGCTCGGCGGGAAGGGGATTCTGGTGCACGCAGTTCCTCCGCCACCCGCGAATCGCTATCACTGGCTCACGATCAAATTGATCGGCACGAAAAGCAATCGCGACGGGTACGGTGCGCGGATTGAAGCCGTGGCCGGCGACCTGAAGCAGGTTGTGGAGAACGAGCCGTCCGCCGGGTACCTCTCGCAGAATGATCCACGGCCGCATTGTGGACTGGGCACGCATCGGGAAGTCGACACGCTCACGGTGAAGTGGCCGAGCGGGATAGTGCAGACGCTGGAGCATGTTGCGGCGGACCAGTTTCTGATCATCACGGAGCCCGGCGAGCGCAAGAACTCTCCAACGAAGGGTGGCAAGCCATGAGCAAAGCCACCTGGCCACAGATGTTGCGAGTCATGGCCGGGGTCTTGGTCACGGCGTTGGCTGCCGGCTGGGTGGCGGACGGGGGGGAACTGCAAGCGGGCACTCGCAAAGCCGACGCGGGATATCTGACACCGGTTGAAGCGAAGTTCTCGGTGGACGGCACGCGGCTGTATGTGGTTTGCGAAGACGCGGACGCGCTGCTGGTCGTCGATGTGCGTACGAAGAAAGTGGTGCAGCGCGTTGCCGTGGGGCACAAGCCGAAAGATGTGGCGCAGTCGCCATCCGGGCAGAGGCTGTACGTTTCGAACGAATGGAGCGACAACGTCACGGAGATCGATGCGAAAACGCTGCAAGTCACACGGACGATTCCAGCGGGCTGGGGGCCGATTGGGCTGACCACCGAGCGGAGCGGAAAGACGTTGTACGTGGCCAATAGTATCGGCAACGACGTCTCGGTGATTGAGCTGGCGACGGGCGCGGAGAAGAAGAGGCTCGCGTCGTGGCGCTCGCCGCATAACGTGCTGTTGTCGCGCGACGGCCGGTACGTTTTCGTTTCGAACATGCTGGGACACCTGGGGCCATGGGACCAGGCGCCCGTTTCCGAACTGACGGTAATCGATGCGGAAAAGCAGATCGTTGCACAGCGAATCCAAGTTCCGGGCGTCATCGAATTGCGGCACGTTGCGGAAGGGCCCGCGGCTGAGGGCGATGACCTGATCATTCCGTTCCTGCGGCCGAAGAATCTGAACCCGCTGATTCAGGTGTCGAACGGCTGGATCCTGACGCACGGGATTCTGGTGCTGCATCCTTCGCGCGCAGCGAAGGGCGGATACGAGGTCGCCCAGGTGCTGCTGGACGATATCGACGCCTACTACGCCGGGGCGAATGGCGTGGCGTTCACGCCCGACGGCAGCCGAGTGTTGGTGACCGCGTCGGAAGCCAATGTGGTTTCGGTGATCGATTCCGTAAAACTCAAACAGCGGATCAAAGCGGTGCCGGCAGAACAACTGGCCAACCGGCTCGATTCCGCTGCGACACTGATACTGAAGCGACTGGAGACCGGCGCGAATCCGACGGCAGTGGCGGTGTCACGCCGAGGAGATCGCGCCTACGTGGTGAACCGGCTGGACGACAGCCTGACCGTTGTAAACCTAACGAGTACACGCGTCGAGGGCCGGATTGACCTGGGTGGCCCGAAGGAAGAGTCGACGCTGCGGAAGGGCGAGAAACTATTTCACTCCGCCAAATTCTGCTTTCAGGGCCAGTTCGCGTGTGTGACTTGCCATCCCGACAATCATATCGACGGAGTTTCCTGGAACCTGGAGACGCCGGAACTTGGCAAGGACCGCGTGGCGAACCGCACGCTGCGAGGAATTGCCGAGACCGCACCCTACAAATGGAACGGCCACAATCCGGACCTGGAAACGCAGTGCGGGCCGCGCATTGCGAAGTTCCTGTTCCACTCGGAAGGGTTCGACAAGGAGCAGCTGGCCGATCTGGTGGCCTTCATTAAATCGATTCCGATTCCGCCGAACCGGCATCTCGCGGCGGACGGGCAACTCACGCTTTCGCAAGAGCGAGGGAAGAACATTTTCTTTCAGAAGAATTGCGACAATTGCCATCCACCGGCGACGCACTACACGGCGCTCAGGAGCTTTGATGTCGGCACGGCAAACAAATACGACACGTCAGGAATGTTCGATGTGCCGCAGCTCGACCGCATTTACGAGAAACCGCCCTACCTTCATAACGGCGAGGCTCTGACGCTGGAAGAAATCTGGACTGTTTTCAATAACGAAGACAAGCACGGCGTGACGTCGGACATGACGAAAGAGCAGTTGAACGACCTGATCGAGTTTCTGAAGACGTTATGAAGGGTGGAGAGAGGGAATGAAATACCGTCAAATCGCGCTGGGAACGGTTACCGGACTAATGCTGTTGTTGTGTGCGCAGAGCCGGGCGCAAGAATCGCCGATCTACACGCGGTGGGAAAACTTCACCAGCGCGAACGGGATGCCCGACGACAAAGTGTTCCAAGCGGCCGTGGATGGCAAGCGCGTCTGGGCGGGGACGGAAAACGGATTGGTGCTGATTGAGAAAGGGAAAGTGCAGAAGGTCTACAAGCCGGAAGACGGTTTGGCGAATCGCGTGGTGACGGGTATCGCCGTGGATTCGGCCAGTGGCGATGTGTGGCTGGCGACGTTTGGAGGATTGAGCCGGCTCTCCGGCGGCGAATTCAAGAACTACAAGAATCTGAGCAGCGGCCTTGCCAATGACATTGTGTACGCGGTTGCGGTGCAAGGGGAATTCGTGTGGGCGGCAACCACGGCGGGAATCAGCCGGTTGAATACGCGCACCGGCGAGTGGGCGATTTTCAGCGAGAAGAACGCACCGATGCACGAGCCGTGGTCCTACGGCATCGCGGTGACGGACAAGAAGGTGTACTTCGCGGTGTGGGGCGGGGGCCTGCTCGAATACGACATCGCCGGCGGCTGGTGGAAGCCATACAACGACCCTGACGGCGAAATGGAAATCGTGTTGTTCCAGAATCAGGGACTGCTGCACGACATCGTAAGCAACGTAGCTTATAACCCGCAGACGAACATGGTGTGGGCTTCCACGTATTTCGGGCTGAGCGGCTATGACGGCCACAACTGGCACAACTATCTTTCGACGGACAGCGCGCTGGCTTCCGATTTCATCAATGCGGTGCAGTCGCGCGGCGACGGCGTGTGGGCGTGCACGGACAAGGGCCTGAGCTATCTCAACTTCAAGACCGGCGAGTGGATTACGTATCGTTCCGCGGAGAAGGGAAGCGGCGGAGAAATCGTGATCACGACGGCGGACAAGAAAGTGGAACACCGCCAGTCAAACACCACGCTGGCGCACAACTACGTTCTGAATATGACGTTTCAGGGCGAGGACATTTGGGTGGCGACGGCCAAAGGCCTGAGTCACGGCATGCGTGAACCCAATCATCAATCCAACAAGGAAGGAAATCGAAATGAGCACAAGTCAGCTAGCCGTTGAACCCGCGGTCACTCCAGAAAAGGAGATTGTCAGAAAGAAGGCCATAGAAGCGAAAGAAGTGTTGAACGAAGCGTACGACTATCCTCGGCCGTCTTCGTTTTCGCGCGGCTTCCGAATCGACATCAAGGGCGTCACGATTCTTCTGATTTCCGGCACCGCCAGCATCGACGATAGAGGAAACACCGTCCATGAAGGCGACTTCCGCGCGCAGACGCTGCGGACCTACAAGAACATCACGGCACTGCTGGCGTCGGAGGGCGCGACCTGGAAGGACGTGGTGCGCACGACGTGCTACCTGCGGGATATCGAGCGTGACTATGCCATGTTCAACGAAATCCGCACCAAATTTTTCGCCGAACAGGGGTTGAATCCTATTCCCGCTTCCACGGGGATTCAGGCGATTCTCTGCCGGCCAGACTTATTGGTTGAAATGGAAGCAATGGCCATTTTTGATACCGACCGGAAGTAGAGCCGCAGCAGTAACGGTACACTCGCGTTGGACGCGAGAAGGAAGGAAGCCATGAGTATCGCGGGAACTGCCGCCAGCGCAGATTTCACCAAGATTTGCCCGCTGGTCAGCCGCAGGACCAATCGGAAATACGCTGGGGAAGAGACGCGCCTGGTGCGCGTGAAACACGTGGAATTTGGCGCGGGGCGGCCGGTGATTATCGGTGGTCCGTGCTCGGTCGAAAGCGTGGAGCAAACCCTGGAGCTCGCCCACACCGCGAAAGCGAGCGGCGCGGACATGCTGCGAGGCGGCGCCTACAAACCGCGCACATCTCCACACGATTTTCAGGGACTGGGGCTCGAAGGACTGGAGATCTTGCGCGAAGCCAGCCTGCAAACCGGATTGCCGATCGTTACGGAAGTGATGGACCCGCGACTGGTCGAGCAAGTGGGCGCGTATGCGGACATGCTGCAGATCGGTTCCCGGAATATGCAGAATTACCCATTGCTGACCGAAGTCGGCAGGTTTGGCAAGCCAGTGCTGCTGAAACGCGGCATGGCCGCGAGCCTGTGTGAATGGCTCGGCGCGGCGGAGTACATCGCCAAGGAAGGGAACTTCGATATTGTGTTGTGCGAGCGGGGGATTAAAGCGTATCCCTCCGGCGAGTATTCGCGGTTCATTCTGGATTTGAACGTGATCCCCGCACTGCAGAAGGAAACGTTTCTGCCGGTAATTGTTGATCCGAGTCACGCGACAGGTGTCGCCGACATGGTGGAACCGGCGAGCCGTTCCGCGCTGGAATCCGGCTGCCACGGACTGATTATCGAAATTGCCAGCGAAAAGGTGGGAGCCGCCCGCCCAAAGTGCGACGCCGCACAAGCGATCAGCCCGACCGCGCTGGGAAGGATCGTCGAATTCGCCCGGAATCGCGCAGGGCAGAAGATGGAGAGCAAAGCCTGTGCTGTCTAGACTCTTTTGTGGTCTTGCCCTGACCTGCTGTTTATCGCCTGTTTCGGTGTGCGCGCAAGCGCCAGAGAGCGCCGCGCCGGCGGAACAAGCAGCTCCGAAGCGCTACGCGAACATGCCGGACGAAGCGGTGCCCTATCGCAATTTCACGAAACCGTACAAAGAATGGTTTATTGATTCCAACACGCTGGAGTATAACGGGGCGGCGCGTGATCGCGTGGACGAGGGGATGCTCAAATCTCCCACGGTGAACATTGGATTCCTGGGGCCGCTTGAGAATAATCCAGAGTCTCCTTACGGGATCGCGATGCTGCACGGGGCTCAGCTGGCGATTGGAGAGGCCAATGCGCGCGGCGGCTACCGGGGTGCGGGCGGGGCGCCGGGGAAGCCGTATGCGCTGATGATTCACAACGACGCGGCATTGTGGGGCGCGTCATCGGCCGAGGCCGTGAAGATGGTCTTCAACGAAGATGTGATTTCCGTCATGGGCTCGATCGACGGCGCATCCACGCACATCATGTTGCGTGTGAGTCTGAAGCTTGAATTTCCGATTATGGATACCGGCACCACCGATCCGACCGTGACCGAGACGCGGATTCCGTGGGTGATGCATGATTTTCCAGATGACCGGCAACAGGGCTACACACTGGCGGATTATATTTTCAAGCAGCTCAAGCTGAAGAGAATCGGGGTGATCCGGACGCAGTCGCGCTATGCGCGCGTCGGAGTAGCGAAATTCTTCGACGAAGCGAAACGCATGGGGCACGTGCCGGTGTTTGAGACCAAATTTGACCGCGGCGACACCGATTTTGCGGCGCAGATTCGAATGTTAAAGGGTGCGAAGCTGGATGCCGTGGTGATCTGGGGTGAAGCGAAAGAGGCCGGACTGATTCTGAAACAGATGCGCGCGGCGGAAATGAAGCAGCCGGTGTTTGGTTCGAGCCGGACGGGCTATTCCGAAACACTGGCAATAGCGGGCGACGCAGCGGAGGGGTATGTCTGTACTTCACCGCTGGATTTGTCGCGGACCGACGCACGTTGGGTGGAGTTTGTTCAGCGTTATCGCGCGAAATATAATGCAAATCCCGATGCGTACGCCGCCTATGCGTATGACGGGATGAATATCCTGATCGGGGCCGTGGAGAAAGCCGGGCTCAATCGCGGGAAAGTGATGGACGCATTTCGCGAGTACGTGAATAAGACGTACGACGGGGTGGCGGGGACGGAGCGGTTCGACGCCACGCTGAACAACATTGCGCCGCTCGGCCTGGCACGCGTGGAGAGCGGGCGGTTTGTTTACTGGAATCCGCGTGCGGATGCGGCGGCAGCCGTGAAGAGTGGAGGACAGCTTTAGGTGATTCCGGGCAGGCGAGTTGCGATTTTTTGCTTAACGGTCCTGCCAACTGTTCTGGCAGGAAGCCGAGGCTCCTGCCAAACTGCGGATGCGCAGCACCCGGCATACGCGCAGATGGACCGCGAGGCTGTGGACTATCGCGGGCCCGGCCGCGCCACTTCGTCGGACATTACCAGCAAAACAGCCACGATTGGAATGCTGTTGCCGCTGCAAGGTGCGAACGCCGAGCAAGGGCGTGAGCTCATGAAAGCCGCGCAACAAGCCATTGCTGACGAAAACCAGCGTGGCCCGCTTCCCGACGGCCGGCTATTTTCCCTGGCAATCAAGAATGAAACGGGGAACTGGGGCCAGAGCAGCACGGAAATGATGCGGCTGATCACCGAAGATGACTCGCTCGCTTTAATTATTGGGTCGAACGGAAATCTGGCCCACCAGGCGGAACAGATCGCCAACAAACTGGGCATATCGATTGTCACACTGGCCAGCGATGCTACAATCACGCAAATCAATATTCCATGGATCTTTCGCGTGGTGCCGAGCGACGAGCAGCAAGCCGACACGATTGCGCAGGGCATCTACGGCCGGAATAAAATCAGCAAGGTGCTGCTGATCTCCACCATGGATCACGACGGGCGAGCCGGCAAGCTCGCGTTCACGCGGGCAGCCAGGGTGCTCGGGGCTGATGCTCCTGTGGAGTTGGATCTCGATCCCGAACTGGTGGATACGGGACAAGTTGAAGAGAAGCTGCGCGAGAGCGGGCCCGACGCGGTTGTGTTCTGGACGAGTTCGCTGGTTTTCGAAGAACTGCTGGATACGGTACAGAGCGCCCGCTCGGTCCTGTTGATTTATGCGTGCGAGAAAGCGGCGCTGCCGATGTTGTCGAATCCGGCGGCAAGTTCGGCAAACGCGGCCGTTCGCGTGCCAATCATAGGGGCGGAGCTCGGCCAGGCTGGAATGCCCGAGCAGGTTTACAAAGCGGTGAGGCTGATCGCGGCGGCGATTCGTACCGCTGGACCGAACCGGGCGCGCGTACGCGACGCCTTGGCGCGGAGTACCGTAGAAACGGCCGGGGGATCGTCTCCCGTGTTTGACGGCGCAGGAAATCTGCTGGCCCAACCGCAACTGGCGCCGGTAAGTTTGTCACGGCAGGCGGAACGAGAGTCGAGCAGCGTAAACTGAGACGGTGGGAGTGCTGGCGATTTTGATCGAGGGGAACCTGTGAGCGACTTGTGGATGTTTCTGGGAATGATGGCAGGTTACATCGTGTTGGTGCGGTGGGTGCTTCCGCGCCTTGGTGTACCGACTTGAGCGTCGAATGCCTGCGACGTCGCGGCGCGACGCGTGAGCCAGCCCAAGGCGGATGCCGATAAACTCCGCGGGTGATTTAGATTCCATTGAGCACAGGGTCGCGAGTGAAATGGCGCACACTGGCGAGCGGTATTTGAACTGTTCCCACAAGCGGCTGGAAAACGTTCCATCTGTCCCTGTTCTTTCCCGTTCTTCTCCTGGTTTCACCTTACCTCTCGCCGATCCAGATCGTGTCACCCGTAGGGGTGTTGACCAGGCCAACGATCGCGTACCCTTGAGTGTTTAACGTTATCGGTGAGGGATTGGCATAGGAAAAGAACCGCATAGGTCGAGCAGTAGTCTCGCCCTTTACTCGCGTGCCAACGAGCAGTAGCCCGTCGGTCACCTCTCCACCGATCGCGGTGAGAATGTATCCGTTTGACGCGAGGTTCGCGGCAACCGTCTCGAAAGTATCGAAGGTCGCCGGCTCCACGTCCACCTCATATACCGTCGAGCTGTCGCTTTGCCAGCCATAAGACAGGTACGTCAGATTTCCGGCATCGAACGTAAGTGCCGTGATCACCTTGCCCTGAGCTCCCTCCTGTGAGGCCGCCGTCTGGAACGAACTCGGCAGGATCGTGGTACTCGACAGATTGAAGCCACTGACCTGATCGGAGCATATCCATGACAGCCCATACGCATTGTGGGACTGCTCGAGTTGCAGAGAATTCACGACGCAGTTTCCTGTGGGAATCGCTTGGAAGTCCGAGGTAAAGTACGTGTAGTAACCTGCCTGGTACAATACGAAGCGTGCTTTCGCCAACTACGAGCGTAACGAAGACAAAGAAGCCCGAGGTGCATTCAGAAGGAGTCCCTTCATTTAGTGTGGTGTGGATTGCACCGCCCAGTGAGATCTTGGAAGGTACTCTTACAGCGTATCATACATGTAACTAACCAATATCGAACCATACCCGATCCTGCACTGTGGGTGCCCCACACGTCGGGTTTACGTGTGGGTTTCTGCGCAATCATGACAAAGAACTTGAAACAATACTACGGGCGAGGCGATCTGCATTTTTTGACGTTCCGTTGTTACTGGCGGCTGCCGCTATTGGGTTGTGTGCACGCACGGAACTCGTTTGTTGAGGCGCTATGGAAAATCCGGGAGCGTTACAAATTCCTGCTGGTGGGGTATGTGGTGATCCCGGAGGACCCACCCTTTGCAGACGACGCAATGGGTAGGCCACCCTCGTTGCTTTGTGAGTGCGCCCCCGCCTATGTTTTAGGTCGTTGTGTCACGCGTGTGTCCGGGCCGGACCCCCTGAAAAAGTGGCGCGCCCGGCCCGACTCGAACGGGCGACCCTCTGCTTAGAAGGCAGACGCTCTATCCAACTGAGCTACGGGCGCGCGGCCTTACTTTCTGAGTATAAAACAAAAGTGCGGAACGCAGGGCATTTGGCAATGCGCCCGTGTAGCCGGGGGATATGGGCAACTCGGGAGAGTCAACCAGCGCTGATCTTACTGCGCTGACTGGCAAGCTGGCCTTTTGGTCTAGTGCAGGCTTGGACACCGGCCAGCTTGCCGGAAGGCCCCCAAAAACGCTTAATTAATGTTCCAGGTTTGGGCAATGACCGGGTGGCGGGAACAAATCGCACAACTCGGCGGCCGGTTTTCCCATCAGAGAAAGTACGGGTCGGCGATGCGGAAATCCGGCGGCCAAGTTGCGTTGTAGAGAGACGCTACGGTTAAGACGAAGCGAGTGGTTTACCCCCCAACCCAGTCATGAAGGTGACGCACGAAGCGTGACAGTTTACGATAACGTCGTGCGCAAGATGGGCCCCAATTCGATTGAGGAGAACTATGCGGATGGTCACAGGTTCTAAACGGGTGGGGAATTCCCTATCAGGCGCGGCTGTCTTTCTTCTACTTTGTGCTTCCGCGAATGCGCAGCAACCCACGGCGCGAATTACCGGGGAGATTCGTTCGCAGGAGCGAACCGCACTACGCGGGTCGCATCCGCCGTTGGCTCGCGCAGAAAACGAGGCCGGACGAGTTCCCGCCGGCACGCGGCTGCAGGGAGTGAGTATCGTGTTCAGCCGGACAGAGACACAAGAGGCGGAGCTGCAGTCACTGATCGCATCGCAACAGGACCCGGCTTCGCCGTTATACCAACAATGGTTGACACCCGAGGAATTCGGCGTGCGCTTTGGGATGGCGGATGTGGACATCGCGACGGTGACGAACTGGCTCGAACAGCAGGGTTTCACAGTCGAAAGTGTGTCGCGGAGCAAGAATCAAATTACGTTTTCGGGCACGGTGCAGCACGCAGAGCAGGCTTTCGGCGCGGAACTGCACTATTACAGCGCGAATGGTGAACGTCATTTCGCGCCGTATGCGGATTTGATGTTGCCCACGGCCTTGGCCTCCGTGGTGCAAGCGGTCACGAATCTGTCGACGTTTCGGCCGCGCTCGCATGTGGTGCGGAAAGGGCCGCAGCCGGGCACCCAATATCACTATACTTCCAGCCAAAGCGGAAACTATTTCCTGACCCCGAAGGACATAGCCACGATTTATGACATTACACCTGCGTACAATGCCGGCTTGAACGGCACAGGGCAAGCGATTGCGGTTGTGGGGCAGTCGCCGATCGTGATGACTGACATTGAGCACTTTCAAACCGCCTCCGGCGTATTCACGACTCCCAAGGACCCTACGCTGAATTTGGTCCCGAAGACAGGCTCAGGCACTACGCCCGTGACGGGAGATGAGGCCGAATCCGACCTGGACCTTGAATACAGCAGCACGATCGCACCGGGAGCGACGATCCATTTTGTGTATACGGGCGGGAACGCGAATACTTCGGTCTGGGACTCGCTGCAGTACGCCATCACTTCAAACCTAGCACCCATTATCAGTATCAGCTACGGACTGTGCGAGCCGATGCTCGGTCAATCATCCTACAACTCCCTCAACGCGATTCTTGCGCAAGCCGCAACGCAAGGGCAGACCGTGATTTCGGCTTCGGGCGACGGCGGATCTGCGGATTGCGCCGGAATGAGTGGCGCGAGCACGGCTGAGCAACAGCAACTCTCCGTTGATTTTCCGTCCAGCAGCCAATACGTGACCGGCATCGGCGGGACAGAATTCCCATCTGCCGACGTGGACCCCACAAACGCTGCGAGCGCGCCATACTGGCAGCCGAAATCCAGTAGCGACATTGTGAGTTCCGCACTTAAATATATTCCCGAACAAGTCTGGAATGACACGACGAGTGGCAACATATCGTCTGGTGGGGGCGGCCTCAGCACGCTTACGGCGCGGCCGAGTTGGCAGAGTGGCGTTCCTGGAATTTCTTCGGGCGCTTTCCGGCTGGTGCCGGACATTTCGCTCTCCGCGTCGCCCAATAACGCCGGCTACCTTTATTGCTCCAGCGATACTTCGACGAATGTCACGGGCAGCTGCACAGCCGGAAACGGATTTCGCGACAGCAGCAACTCGCTACTGACAGTTGCCGGCGGAACCAGCTTTGGCGCGCCGATCTTTGCGGGAATGATGGCGATCATCAATCAGAAGACGGGAAAGGCGCAGGGTGTAGCGAACACCAAGCTCTACTCGTTGGCGACGAATTCCGCGACATACGCTTCGGCATTTCACGACACAACCAGCGGCAATAACAACTGCAGCCTCGCAGGAACGACGGTGTGCCCGACGACAATATCACCGTATGCGAACTACTCCGCTGGATCCGGTTACGATCTGGCGACTGGCCTTGGTTCGATCGACTTCGCTAATTTGCTGACTGCCTGGAGCGGTTCGATAGCAGGGAGGGGTTTTACTCTGTCGGCGAACAACGTGACGGTGACGGCAGGCGGGACGGGGACGTCGACGGTGGCGATTACTCCGCAGAACGGGTACACCGGCACGATTGCGTGGACCATTTCCAGCAGCCCGGCTTCGTCCAGTCTGTGCTTTTCCATGGGGAGCGCTACGGTATCCGGCACGTCAGCCGTGACAGCGAGCCTCACAATCAAGACTAGCTCCACAGCGTGTGGTACAGCAGCGAACATTGACGCGAGGCGCGGGACAAGATTCGCTGGATTGCCGGCTCCCGCCGTAAGCAGCAATTCGCCGAGTTCACTGCTCGGGTTCAGTCAAGCGGGCTTGGCGCTTGCGGCGCTGGTGCTGATCGGCTGGGGCGGACGCCGCTCGCGTGAACTTCGCGTCGCGGGCTGTCCGCTTTTTCTAATTGCCGCAGGGCTCTTAACTGGTTGTTCCGGCTCGTCTACATATTCCCCTCCGCCCTCGGGCACTGCAGCCAAGGGGACGTATACGGTGACGATCACGGCAACGGACACGGCCACTTCATCGGTCACGGCGTCGACATCAATGACGTTAACGATCGATTGACGTTCCCGCTGCATCATCGAGCCCGGTCGAAGATGGCGCGAATAAGATCGGTCGCGCCAAAAGAAGTGGAAAAACACCCGAGTCGGTGTCGCAACTGTAACGAGAAAAGTACTATGGGGAGTGGAACCGCTGGCACGATTTGTGTCGGCAAACCGCCGACCGAATGAGCGCAGCGGCGATGGACCGGCCGAGTCTGGGAGCGATAACGCTAATATAATCAACCAGTTGCGGCAGGGTGGGGGTGAGATAGAGGGCATCACCCCTTCGAATTCCCGCGGCAAACCTTGGTAACTGTTCTTCTGGAACTTGAGGACGGGCGCATTGCGGCTGCTCCGAACCCGTCCCACCGTCCAGTTGTTCCCTTACAGATGACCTAGTTAACTGTGGGATAGGACCGAGCATCGGCGGACTGCGTGTACGCGCAGGAATGCGGTTGCCGGAAGCCTTGGTCGCTGGGATTGCTAGATGAGGGACGGGAAGTAGCCCATGAGAAAACGCAGATCGCTGGAGCAAGGATTCACGTTACTGGAAGCGATGATCGTTGTCGGTATTATGTTCGTCCTGGCGGGTCTTGCGGTGATTCAGAGCTTTGGTTCGCTCCAAGGCTACCAGGCGAATTCGGCGCAAGACACCGTGGTGAGCCAGCTTCGCGTAGCGCGTCAGTTGGCGATCAGCCAGCGACGAAACGTACAAGTGCAGTTCAACACCGCGGCGAGCCCCTCGACCGTTAGCTATACGGTTCTTCCTCGACCCAACAGCGGCGACGTTCCGTCGGCGCCGGTTACGGTCATTTTGCCCCGGCAAACCTCGTACATGCAAGAGTCCGGGGTGGGCGACACGCCGATGGCGTTCGGCACTTGTGGGACGGCAGGCGTGTGCATTGCGGGAGTGTCAGGCGGTCCAGCCTTCATGGAATTCACGTCAAGCGGTCAGTTCACGGACAGCACCGGCGTGAATACGATAAACGGAACGGTGTTCATTGGAATGGCGAACCACAAGAACACAGCACGCGCGATCACGATCATGGGAGCCACCGGCCGTGTGCGGCCTTACACGTACGTCGACGGAAGCACGGGTTGGATGGAATAAGGGAGCGGCACTATGAAATTGCTGGCGAGAAAGCAAGACAGGGTAAAGGGATTCACGCTGCTGGAGTGTATGGTCGCCATGGCCGTTCTCAGCTTTGGCATTCTTTCGCTTGTGTCGGTTTTCACGCAGGGCCTGAAGAATTCGTATCAGGCGCAGATTCAGTTCATCGCGCAACAGAAAGCACGCGAATCGATGGAGACAATCTTCACCGCTCGCGATACCAAAGTCCTGACCTGGGCGCAGATCCAAAATGTAAGCCAGGGCGGCGTATTTAATGACGGCCCGCAATCGCTATGCGATCCCGGGCCGGACGGCCTATACGGAACAGCGGACGACAATTGCGGGCTCCCAGACACGGTCATTGTCGGTCCGGGACCAGACAAGATTTTCGGGACAGCCGATGATCAAACCCTTCCGTTGAATCCATGGATGAAGCGGACAATCACCTTTACTAAAGACCCGAACATCGGCAACTTGAACCACATCACCGTGACGATCAGCTGGGTATATGAAGGGCAGAGCGGGTCGATATCGGTCAACAGCTACATTTCGAATTACTCGTGAGGCCTACGATGAAGACAAAACGAAAAGAAGCGATCGCAGGGTTCACGCTGGTCGAAATGATGATCGCGATGGCGGTAACGTTGATCCTTTTGTATGCGGCGGTGTTGACGTTCCGGGATGCGACGCGATCGAACCAGGTGGTCACGCAGGCCGCGGACATGACCGAGAATTTCCGGGCGGCGCTCAACAACATTGAATTGGACTTACAACAGGCAGGCACGGGAATTCCTGTGGGCGGCATCAGTATTCCGTACACTTCGAATGGTTCATCGACAAATCCGTGCAGTATGACATTGCCGATCAATCGCCCCAAGCTGGGCGGCATGACCACTTTCCCGCCGTGCAATTCTACGCTGCCGGCGGTGGAGCCGGGCAACATGTTGGGCCCGGCGATTACGGCACCAGATGCGACCTCCGGCACGCCGTCCAACCCGGGGAGCATCACGGACGAGATCACAATTCTCTACGCCGACAATACCTTGGGATTGGATGACAAGCCGGTGAATCAACCGGCGACGGCATCGCCGCCCAGTCCGGGTTGCCCGGGCGGCTCCTTGAAGTTGAGCGGCACGACCTTGACCGCAACATTCGATAGTTCCTGCGTGAATCTGAATCCGGCCACTTCCGGTATCACGATCCAGGCTGGCGACCTGGTGATGTTCAGCAATACGCTGGGGAACGCACTACTCACGGTGACGGGAGTTGCCGGACAGACTTTAACGTTTGCCTCAGGGGCCTCAGGCGACCCGTTCGCGCTGAACGGCCGTACCGAAACAAGCGGCACGATTCAGCAGCTTGAAACTGGCGGCGCCAGCTGCGGTGGCGGGCCAGCGTGCTTCCCGCCAACGCTTGCGACACGCATCTGGATGATTACCTACTATCTCGACAACACCACTGCGCCACCCTTCGTGCGCCTGATTCGCCAGGTCAACATGAAGACGCCGTCGCCAGTGGGTGAGACGCTTGAAAACCTGCAATTCACGTATAACTTCGTGGACGGCGTTAGCAATCCTACGAACCAGCCCACTGTGCCGACCGGAAACTCGGAATCTCAAATTCGTTCGGTGAACGTATACCTGGCCGCGCGATCCGGCTATCAGATCCACCAGGGGAACCAATCACTATTCGCGAGAACCAATCTACAGACGCAGGTCAGCCTTCGTAGCCTGGCCTACGTGAACCGGTATGAATAAGAGGAGTCGAGAATGACCAGAAATCTCTCAACAAAAATGAAACGCCTCAGCGGGGAAGCGGGTGTAGCACTGCTCACGACCTTGCTTCTCCTCTTCTTGATGTCGAGCCTGCTTGTGGGCTTTACCATCCTGTTGATGTCGAACCAGCAGCTGGCAGGCTCGGATAATGACGACGTGCAGGCGTTCTATGGCGCGGAAGCGGGCATGGAGCAGCTGACGGCCGGTCTCGGGAACTTGTTCAGCCAGACCTACGCGCCCTCGATGTCTCAGATTAACACGCTGCAGACGACGCCACCGGTTGTGCCCGGAATCACATACGTTACAGCGGATGGCCATTCCGGCTACGTGATCGCCCCCCAGGCGTTTGACTCCAACGGGAATCCGGCACCCACGGTCTCAACCATTAAATCCGGACCGTACGTAGGAATGAATGCGCTGATCACGGAATATACGTTGACGGTGAATGCGCGGACGTCGCAGGGACGGGAAGTGAAACTGCAACGGACGACGCAAACGGTGGGCATCCCGATGTTCCAGTTCGGGATCTTCTCCGACACAGACCTCGACTTTTTCCCCGGCCCCAACTTCAATTTCGGCGGGCGCACGCATACGAACGGAAACCTGTTCCTCGCGGGCGGGTCGACATTAACGCTTTCCGACAAGGTCGATGCGTATAAAGACGTCATTCGCGCCAACCTGGAGAACGGCTGGCCGACCAGCAGCAATTACACGGGCACTGTGCAAATCACGACCAACCCCGGTAGTTCGAGCTATCGTTCGCTCGGGCAATCGGAAGGAAGCTTGACGGGAGCGGCGGGCTGCTCGGGTTGTGCGAACACAAACTGGCCCAAGATTTCTACCGGTAGCGCCCCGACGTACTACAACGGGAATCTGATCAACGGACAAGGCAGCGAATACCCGCAATATGCGACTGGCGCGCGGCAGCTGAACCTGGGCATCGTCACCATGGGCAGCGGCGCGACGCAATCCGTCGACCTGATTCGCCGGTCGTATTCCGGTGAGTCTTCGAATATCACGGGCGAGCGGTATTACGCCCAAGCCAGCCTGCGCGTTCTGGTGTCGGACAATCCCGCGGACATCATGAATCTTCCTTGCATTGATGGAAGCACGCAGCCGTTTGATTTGAGCAAGATGGCAACGCTCCCCAGCACGTGGTCGACTTCGACGTATGCGCCGCTGCAAACTCTCTACAACAAGTTGACCGCGAACAATGTCGTGCCCCTGCCATTAGCGGCATCGGGCTCGGCCTCGGCGTCCGGTGGTGCCTACAATTCGCTGGATGGTTACTGGGTGCCGAAGGCTGTCCCGGTTAACCCGCCGGCGGGGCAAAACGCTGGCGACCCTTGGCCGATTATCAAGGGATACCTGAAGATCGAAGAGCAAACGGCTTACGGAAGCCCTTGCGGCACATGGAAAGATGTGACCGTGGAGATTCTAAGCTACGGCTATGTGGGCCGGAACATCAACCCGGTGCCGCAGTCCTTGAACAACTCGACGCTCAATCCTCAGTGGATCCAAAACACGAACGCGATGGATCAGGGCCAAGCGCCGAACATAACGGTAGTGCCAGCTTCCGCAGCCGCCCTCGGATATCAAAATGGGCCGGCCTGGACGAACGGCACCGCGTTCATGACAGCACAATCCACCCCATCGACGCCGAAGACTTGCCTGGATCCACATCCGTATGCGGTGATTCGTCTTGAGCGAATCCGTGACAATCCGACCTCGTTACAGCAATTGGGGTATGTAGCGACTGGTAAACTCACGGCGGCGAATAAGCCGAAGGAAGCAACCATCAACGCGGTTTGTGGAACGGACCAGGCAAATCCCGGCAAGCTGGTTACCGGATGGACACCTCAAGTCTCCGACTTCTGGCCGAACACACTCTTTGACACGCGCGAAGGTACGTTGCGCGATTCGCCGATGTCGTCGTCCAACCCGGCGCTGCCCACCTTGAACGGCACGATGCATTACATCGAGGTCGACGGCAAAAACCTGGCCAGCTGGTTCGGCGGGAAAATCGGAACGCTGACGACCAGCGGACAGGGCACAAAAGACCCGAGCGTAGCTCCGAACAACTTCGTGTTCTACGTTTCGGATCGGCGCGGGAATTACTCCCAGTCTCAGTCCATCACCGGAGGTTGGCCGCCACTTTCGTACACCAAGAACGAGACAGGCGAGTTCGGCTGGAACGACCTGGTGAACTTCCCAGGAAACTCGACCACGGGCTGCCCGAACTCAGGCCTGGACAACGGTGAAGACGCAGACAAGACCAGCGTCCTCTATACCTACGGCGCGAACAACAGCTTTATACAGGCGATGGGTGTCCAGGACACGTCGTCGCAACCACTAGGCAATGGACAAATCGGAATCTTCGCCGGCCTGAACGGTACCGGCGTGGTTGTCAACTCGGTTTGCGCGACAACTCCATCCTACGCAACGAACGGCATCTGGCCGATGATGCTTTCTGCGAACACGAACGCGGTACGGGAAAATCCGGCGCTGTTCTTCCGCCGCGCCGTGAAGTTGGTAAACGCGAGCTTGTTGACCGCCACTGGACCCTGCCCAGGAGGTAACACCTGCGGTCTAACGATCGCATCGGAAAATCCGGTGTACGTCCAGGGAGACTTTAACGCGAACTCCGGCGGCAACGGCTTCGGCGATCCCGAGATAGCGACGTCGATCGCGGCCGACGCGGTGACGTTGCTCTCCGACCAGTGGAACGATATGAACTCGTTCACCAGCCCATACGCCCAGACCAACCGCAACGCCGTGACTTCGTACTACCGCACAGCGATTGTGGCGGGTCAGACGCCCTATTTCAGCAATCCATCTGGCGTGGTGAGCCAGGACTATGGCACAGACGGTGGAGTTCATAACTACCTGCGCTACCTGGAAAACTGGAGCGGGGACACGTTGAACTACAAAGGCTCCATCATCTTCATGTACTACAGCCGGCAGGCGAACAGCACGTTCAAGTGCTGCAACCAGGTGTATCAGCCGCCGACCCGCGGCTACAACTTCGATACGAACTTCCTGACTCCGGCACTGTTGCCGCCGCGCACGCCGTTGTTCCGCGACACGAACACGACGGGCTGGACGCGATTGATGCTGCCGAGCCAATGAACCCTGTTCCAAGCTGCTTCTTCCGGAACGTCCCGGCGCGATGCCGGGACGTTCTTTTTCTTGAGCCAGTATTCGGCGGCTATCATTCGTGGTACCTTCGGAGGCCGCTGGATTCCGTCCGTTAGCAGAGTTGCGAGCTTATGAATCCAATCGAAATCCTCAGTCTGGTCCTGGGCACCAGTTTTTCGTCGGGCCTGAATCTGTATGCCACCGTAGCCACGCTTGGTTTGCTCGAGAGGTTTGGCGTCATTCATTTGCCCGACAAATTGCAGGTGCTTGGGCATCCCTTGGTGCTCGGCGTGGCGCTGGGGCTCTATGTCGTGGAATTTCTGGCGGACAAGATTCCCTATGTTGACTCCGTGTGGCAGGCGGTACACACGTTCATTCGGCCGCCCGCGGCAGCGCTGCTGGCGTTCAGCGTAACCGCGGCTGCATCGCAACCGTGGCGTTGGGCGGCGGCGCTGCTGGCCGGCGGAATCGCGCTGACATCACATGGCACAAAGGCCAGCGCGCGCGCGGCGGTCAACATGTCACCCGAGCCGTTCAGCAACTGGGCGCTGAGTTTTGGCGAGGATTTACTGGCAGTATGGGTAACCTGGTTCGCAACCGCCCATCCACGCATCGCGGTGATTGTGGTAACCGTGCTGGTGGCGATTTCGGTGTACCTGCTCTATCACCTGTTCCGTTTCTTGCGGCGCACGCTGCAAAGGTTCGCGGAAACGTAGCCTCCCACGCTACTTCACGTAGGTGGCCAACCAATCCAGAAACGTCTTGTACCAAAGCTGGGAATTTTGCGGCTTCAGAACCCAGTGCCCTTCATCGGGGAAGATCAGTAATTTTGAAGGGACGCCCTGACGTTGTAACGAATTGAAGAATTCCAGCGATTGTGTGTACGGGACGCGGTAGTCGCGTTCACCGGCAATCACAAGCGTAGGCGTTTTATATTTGCCAAGCTCGCCGGCATAGGTGGATGGAGCCCACTTTTTGTAGTTTTCCGGAGCGCTCCATGGCGTGCCCTGCAGATCGTGCTCCTCGAACCAGAGTTCTTCCGTCGCATACATGGACACTTTGTCGTAAACACCCGCGTGGCTGATGATGGCCTTAAAGCGGTCGGTGTGGGTGGCGAGCCAGTCGGCCAAATAACCGCCGTAGGAACCGCCCGCGGCCGCCATGCGCGACTTATCCAGGAACGGGTACTTAGCGAGTGCGGCATCGATGCCTTTCATCACGTCTTCGTAAGCCTTGCCGCCCCAATCGTTGGTGATCTCATCAGTGAATTTCTGGCCGTAGCCGGTCGAGCCGCGCCGGTTGATCATCAGTGTGACGTAGCCTGCACCTGAAAAGACCTGGGCGTTCCAGCGATAGCCCCAGGCGTCAGACCACATGGTCTGCGGGCCGCCGTGCAGCAGAACAAGCACCGGATATTTCTGCGAGGCAGAAAACTGGGGCGGCCGGATCAGCATGGCCTCCACCTTTGCGCCTTCGGCCCCGTCAAACCAGAATTTCTCCGCCGGGCTCATTTCCAGCTGCGACAGAAGCGTGTCGTTCGCGTGGGACAGTTCCTTCAGATCGGCGCCGTCCACCGCGGCCGTGAACACTTCGCCCGGCATCGTTAGACTGGTCTGGATGGTGACAAAGGTTTTTCCATCGCCGCTCAGAGCGAACTCCGCATTGAAACCATCGACGAGCTTCTTCGGCGTGGCGCCAACCCGTGGCTCCATCGAGTAGATGGGCTGCAAGGTCTCATTTTCGGCGAGGAAGTAAATGGTCTTGCTGTCTGGCGACCATGCCAGGTCGGTAGCGCTGCGGTCGAAACTTTCGGAAAGATTCTCGTTTTTGCCAGACTGGCGATCGTAAAGCATGACGCGCCACTTGTCGGCTTCGTACGCCGGCGTGAGTTGGGCGTGGTAAACGATGTGACGGCCGTCCGGCGAATAGACAGGGTTGCCGTCGAAACCTTGCTGCGTGGTGATACGCTTCGGCTCCCCACCGTTTACCGGCACGAGAAAGAGATCCGCGTTGGTGCTGATCGCTTCTATTTTGTCGGTCACCGCGGTGAAGCAGAGTTCCTTGCTGTCGGGAGAAAAATTGAAATCACCCGGACCGCTGCGCTCTTCGGGCGGAACATCGTAATCCGCTCCGGTGGTCAGGTCGCGCGGCGAGGCGCTGGCATCCACGGGAACCACGAAAAGGTGGCTGCGCTTGCCTTCCGACCAGTGATCCCAGTGACGATAGAGCAGGTGCTCGTAAATGCGCGCCTTGACCTTGCTCTTTTCCTTCTCGGCATCACGTTTTTCGTTGCAGGCGTCGTCTTTGCAATCCGGGTAGACCGACGAGGTAAAGGCGATGGTCCTGCCGTCGGGCGACCAGTGGAAGAGATCCGCTCCGGTGGAGAGTTGCGTGAGCTTCTTCGCTTCGCCACCATCCATCGACAACAGGTAGACCTGGGAATTGCCATCGCGGGCAGAGAGGAAAGCGAGGGTCTTGCCGTCGGGAGACCAGGCGGGAGAGTTATCGCGCCCCCCTTGAGTCACTTGAACGGGGGTGCCGCTCGATGCGCTGACAATCCAGACGTTGGTGACACCGCGATTTGCTTCGAGATCTGGTGTGGACACGGCGTAGGCGACCCACTTTCCGTCTTGGGAGATGGTGGCACCATTGACGCGGTGCATTTTGATCAGATCGTCAAACGTAACGGTGTGTTTGGCGGAATTTTGCGCCGGAGAGGAAATCGCCATTGCCAGTGCGCAGCAGAACAGACCCATGCGTAGCCAAGTTCTCATCAGGACCCTCGTCGATATTGGGAAGAGATAAACAGCCACCGGAGAAGACTGATCATGACACGATTGGTGAACGAATCCAAGGCAGCGGCGTCGGTGGTTAGTCCAGGGACGAAATCGGCAAGCCGACGGTCCAGATATAGCCATCGGGATCGAGCAAGGTGAGTTCTCGCCAACCGTGCGGAAAATCTTTGGCGGGTTGCACAACCCGGGTGCCGGCGGCTTTGGCGCGTCCTTCCACCTGATCGGGATCGATTCCAAGAATGCGCAATTCGGCGCCAACTCCGCGCTCGCGGGCACCGACCAACGAAGCGTAAAGAGGATGATGATCGTAAGCGTGGTCGGCATGCAGCATGAAATCGATACCGAGTATGGAAAGAGCCGCAAAGTCGTTATCCGAATAGCGGATGCTCGCCCCAAGAACGTCGCGATAAAACCGGACGGATCTTTCCACGTCGCGCACGAGGAGGTTAGCGCTGAGCTTTGGCAGGCTCCGCCCGTATTTATCCGCGGGCATGAATGCATCTCCGGTGCGAGTTTTCGTCATGGTTACCTCCGTACGGAGAGCCAGTTTATCAATGCAATGGCGCCGGTGCCGCCCACAACGTAAAACTCAGCTTTGCCCATCTGGGTGAGCAGCAAAAGAGAAAATAGGAGCGCCGCACCCGCGAAGAAATAGGGCAGCGGCAATTGAAATTGGGCTTTTCCATCATTGCGGTGCCGCAGAACGGGCACGGAAATCGCCATGGCTGCATACACCGCAAGCCGTGACACGGCCGAAAGCACCGCGTTCCATTCGAAATTTCCCAGCACCGCGAAGACGAACACCAGTGCCGCATAGATGAGAATGGAAATGTATGGTGTGCGAAATCGCGGATGAACGATGGCGAAGAAGGAAGGGAAGTCGCCTTGTTGGCCCATCGCATAGGTGATTCGCGGGGCGTGCAGGAGATTCGCACTCAGATAGCCGTAGGCAGAGACAAGCGCGGCTAACCCAATTGCCGCAGCGCCCATGGGGCCGAGGAATCGTTCTGTAGCGTCGGCAAGCGGCCGCGAGGAAACGCCAGCTTGGGGAAGAATAGCGACGACGATGAGTTGCACAGCGCTATAGATCAAGCCAACACCGGCAAGAGCCGACAGTAGAGCGAGAGGCGTATCGCGCTTGGGATTCTTGGTTTCGCCACCGACAAACAGCGCGCCTTCAAAGCCACCGTAGGCATAGACCAACAACAACATCGCCGTGAACCAATCATTCGACGACGGAGAGGGCATCGAGAAGCCCACGCGTAGAATGGGACGCGCGAACCAGGCGATGGCGCCAGCCAGAACAAAGAAGAGCAGGAAGCCCACCTTCACGCTGGTGAAGAAGTTGCTCACGCGCTGGCCATTCTGCACGCCAAGATAATTGAGCAGTGCCAAGTGGCCGATCAGCGACGCCAGAACGAGGATTTCTCCGGTTCGGGAACCGGCGGCGGGGACGAATTTCGCCAGGTAGGTGCAAAAGAGATTCGCGGCTGCGGCGGGTGCGGCGATTCTTGTCAACCAGGTCAGCCAAGCGACCAGCAATCCCGCAAATCGACCCAGCGCATCCCGGGCGTAGAGATAGAGGCCGCCGGTTTCGTCATATCGCGAGGAGACTTCGGCGATGCATCCAGCGACGATCAGGATTCCCGCTCCGGCAAAAAGGCAGCTGAGCGGGCTCAGCCAGCCTAATTTTGCTGCCAGATCGGCGGGCAGCTTGAAGATGCTTACGCCGACGATGGAGTTGACCATCAGCGCGGTCAAGCTCCAGCGTCCAATGGTACGAACCAATGCGGGAGGGCTGGGGGTCAAGGAACGGATTCCTTTACTCAGTAAGTCGAGGGTACGGGAACACCCGGCGCTTTCATCTTCGAGATTTCGGACAGGAGATCGGGCTTGCCACTAATCGGTTCGAGGTGCGGATGGCGCTCGCCGCCGTGATAGTCGACGCGATAGGTGGCGAAGAAATCTCCGTTTTGCGCGAGCAAATCGATGGTGTCCTTGCTGTTTTTCGTGCGCCGCAAGGCATCTCGCAGGATTTCGGGAGACCATTTGCGGCCGTTTACCGCAATCAAGCGCATGCCGGGCGCCATGCCGGCGATCGCCGCGGGTGAGCCAAGAATCACATCGAGAATTCGATCACTGTCTTCGCCGCCACTGCCATGAACCAAAAATCCCAGGGAGAACTGCAGGTCGAGCTGCTGGCCGGCGACTTCGTCGACATGTTCGTATTCGTTGGGAACGTCGGAGAAGGCCAATCGCCAACCGCTGTTCTCAATTCCCACCAGGGGAGCGCCGGGGCCGTGCGATTTCAGGTGCTCGGCAAAGAATCCGCGCCAGTCGAACTCCGCGACCCCATTCATGCCCGCGACCACGTCGTCGAAAGTGTACGGGACCACTTTGGGGCCAGTGTTCTCTCCGCCAAAGAATTTTCGGCAGAAATCGTCCAGAGACTTTTTGTCATTGGACTGCTTGCGGATGATGGTGTCTGCTTCCAGCCAGATGAGCAAGCCTTCGTCATAGTAATCGACGCTGCGCCGCCAGGAAGAGCCCTCCTGGGGAGAACTGTAGAGCGTCTGCGCGGCAACCGCGGTGTCTCGCACATCGCGCCAGGTGCGGCCCGGGCGGTCATCGAGATAAGCGGCCGTGGAAGCAATGTACTCGCGGAACATCTCCGGCGGCATCAAACCAGAACGCGCTGCCAGCATTACACCGTAGTATTGGGTGAGTCCTTCATAGACCCACAGCAGTTCGCCTTTCATCGGTGTTTGATAATCAGGGGTGGCAAGGCCGACGGGACGGCGATACTTGCCATTCCAGGAATGCGTAAATTCGTGCGGCAGAAGCTCCGAGCTCTCGAACAGTTCCGGTTCGAGGAAATAGGCTTCTTCGGTACGGTCGTCGCTCGATTCGTGATGTTCAACGCCATCAGGCGGCATGCGGTCGCTGAGCGTCAGGAGAAAATCGTAGCGGCCGTAATGACGCGCGCCGAAGAGTGCACCAGTCTCCGCGACCAGTTGCCGCAAGTGCTGGACTTCCGGGGGCGTTGCTTCGAGCGGGCCGGGACCGTCCGCCACAACGTGGACCGCATGAGGCGGAGTCTGTCCGGGGGAAAGGTCGATGTGGCGCAGATAAAAGCCGGAAATTACAGGCGAGTCGATGAGAGTCGTGAGACTCACGGGTGCAAATTCGACCGTGTAGGCGGATTCCCGGGCTAAGGGGAGTGCGGTTCCGTATTTCCAGTTTGGCGGAAGGCGCAGCGTGGCGACGTATGTCAGATCATCGGATTTCGAGCCCTGCGGATAGAGTGTGACCATGTACCAGTTCAGGATTGCGAATTTTTCGGTGGACGAGGGGCGTTCCCGGGAACCGGTGGGCTCAGCGGGCGAAAGATAGTCATACGACGCCCGGAGTTGGCTGACGCCCGGAGGAATGTCCAGGTGGAACGCGTACATGTCCACGTCGTCACGGCGCCACGGAACTTCCTTGCCGTTGGCGGTGAACTTCAAGCCTGTAAAATCGACGATGGGCCCGGTGGGAGAATGTTCGCCAGGAATCCATTTCGGGTAAACGAGGGTGAGAGGGCCAGGCTGGACCGCTAGCGTCAGACTCGCGTGAAAGATATGCCTTGGGGCGTCGCGAAGATCGACATCCAGGTGAGCGGGATTTTGCGCAGTCTGCGCCATGACGGAAGAGAGAGAGAAAAGCGCCAAAGAAGAAACACGGAGAAGAAAAAGATCAATTCGCAATTTCAAGGTGTCCTCGGAATCGGCGAAAGAGTATCACACTTGCCAAAGCAGTGCGGACCGCAGGCCAAGTTGGCTTTGAGAGAACTCCGGGGAAAACAGCAGCTTTGCCGCCATCTGCTACAATTTCGGTATGAGCACGCAGACGGAAGCAACTCCTCTTTTTTCCCGCAATCTTCGGAAACAGTATCCCGTCGCCGTCCGAGGGGAGGGCTGCTGGATTATCGCCGCCGACGGCAGCCGTTATCTGGACGCGTCCGGGCAAGCCGCCGTCGTGAGTATCGGCCATGGCGTGCAGGAGATCGGGCAAGCGATGGCCGAACAATCGGGGAAAATCGCGTTCGCCCATACAACGCAGTTTCACTCGGAACCCGCGGAGAAGCTGGCGGCACGCGTGCTAGCGATTGCGCCACGGAATTTTCAGGATGGCGGACGCGTTTATTTCACCTCGGGAGGTTCGGAAGCGGCCGAAACCGCGATTAAACTGGCGCGGCAATATTATCTGGAAACGAAACAGCCGGCGCGTTATCGGGTGGTGTCACGAAAGCAGAGTTATCACGGGAGTACGTTGGGGGCGATGTCGGTCAGCGGAAACGTAGGGCGGCGCGCACCGTATGCGCCCATGATTCCAGAATGGGGACACGTCGCGCCATGTTTCTGTTACCACTGCCCGTTCGGGAAGACATACCCGGAATGCAATCTAGCCTGTGCTGAAGATCTCGACGCATTCTTGCAGGCAAATGATCCGGCGAGTGTCGCGGCGTTTCTCTTCGAGCCGGTGGTCGGAGCCACACTTGGCGCGGCGCCGGCAGTGGATGGCTACACCGCGCGCATTGCAGAGATATGCCGCAAGCACGGGATTCTGTTGATCGCAGACGAAGTGATGACTGGCATGGGGCGCACCGGAAAGCCGTTTGCGGGTGCGCATTGGGGGCTCGAGCCGGACATCATTCTGACCGGAAAGGGAATCGCGAGCGGATACGCTCCGCTGGGAGCGGTGATCGTGGCGCCTCGCATTGTGGAAGCGTTTGAAAAGGGCAGTGCGGCATTTATGCACGGATTCACGTATCAGGCGCATCCGGTGGCCACGGCCGCGGGCAATGCCGTTTTCGACTATCTGGATGCGCACAAGCTCTTCGACAAAGTCGCTCCGGCCGGAGAAGTGTTGCGGCGAGCGCTGGCAAAATTGGAGACTCATCCTCATGTGGGGCAGATTCGGGGATTGGGCCTGTTGCAGGGAATCGAGTTTGTGAAAGACAAGGAGACGCGCGAGCCGTTCCCCAAGGAAGCGGGGATCGCGGAAAGAATCCGCCAGGCGGCACTGGAGAAAAACGTACTGGTTTATCCCGGCCAGGGAACTGTGGACGGCGTGCGCGGCGACCATTTGCTGCTGGCGCCCGCGTTCATTATTAATAAAGCGGAATGTGAAGAGATTGCCAACGCTCTAGAATACGCGCTGGAGAAAACGTTTTCCGCTTGATTGTCGTGCTCGAGTGACTTAAAACGATTCAGACCTGCTTAAGTTTTCATATCTCGGAGACTTTTTGATGCTCACTTATCTGCGTGTTCCGGTTCTACTGTGTATCTGTGCGATGCTTGCGTGCGTATCGTTTGCACAACAGGGCGAGGCTAGCAAAGTACGGGCACGCGATCTGGGCATACCGTTTGATGGGACACCCGGTCCGCTGAACGCGATCACGGATGTTGCGGGAGTTACAGTTGGTCACACCACGCTAATTTCCGGCGAAGGCAAGCTTGTCGTAGGGCAAGGCCCGGTGCGTACCGGTGTGACAGCGGTATTTCCCCGCGGTAAGGACAGTACTGACGCGGGAGTCTTTGCGGGCTGGTGGTCGCTGAACGGCAACGGCGAAATGACAGGCACGACCTGGGTAGAAGAATCAGGATTCCTGGTTGGGCCGATCATGATTACGAACACACATAGCGTTGGTGTTGTGCGTGATGCCGTGATTCAGTGGACAGTGGCGCACCGGAAAGTCGGGCCGGATGACGATTGGTGGTCGTTGCCAGTGGTGGCGGAAACGTGGGACGGCTGGCTGAACGACATCAACGGATTTCACGTGAAGCCCGAACACGTGTTTCAGGCAATCGAGAGCTCCCATGGCGGGTCTGTGGAAGAAGGCGCGGTGGGCGGCGGCACGGGAATGATCTGCAACGGATTCAAAGGCGGGATCGGCACCTCGTCGCGAAAGCTAGCAGTAAAAGACGGCGGATTCACGATCGGGGTGCTGGTGCAGTGCAATTACGGGTCACGGCAGAATTTCCGTGTGGCGGGAATTCCGGTGGGGCGGGAAACTCCGAGCGAAGATCCCTACGCGTTTGCGCCGGATGACATTACAGAACGCGGCTCGATTATTGTGATCGTCGCGACCGATGCGCCGCTGCTTCCTCACCAGCTGAAGCGGCTGACGCGGCGGGTGTCGCTGGGACTCGGCCGCGACGGTAGCATTTCCGGCAACGGTTCGGGTGACATTTTCATCGCGTTCTCCACGGCGAATCCGGGCGCCGCCGCTGTCGACCACACCGTGGACTTGAAAATGTATCCGAATGATCTGCTGAATCCGGTTTTCGCAGCGACCGTGGAGGCGACCGAAGAAGCGATCATTAACGCCATGGTTGCGGCGAAGACCATGACCGGCATTGAGAACCACAAAGTGTCCGCGCTGCCACACGATCAGCTTCGCGCTATCCTGAAGAAATACAATCGGCTGAATCCATAATTACGGGCCTTGCGGACTCGAGCGGACTGTTAGAATGAGAAATGCAAGATTCATTCCGCAAGGCCTGTTTCTTTCTTACCATTCTGTTACCCGGTTTCGTCCTTTGGGCTTGTTCCGCGAGCCGCGACAAGAGCATTGCGATCACGCACGTCACCCTGGTCGATGCTACGGGTGCGGCGCCAAAAGCGGACACGACAGTGGTTGTCACGGGGTCAAGGATTACCGCGATTGGGCCGACTAGCACGATCCAAATCCCTGCTCACGCAAAAGTTATTGATGGCAGCGGGAAATTTCTGATTCCCGGACTCGCGGATATGCATGTGCACCTGACGGGTGCGGGTGAGCCGAACGGTAGCCGCGAATTCATTCTTCCGTTGTTAGTCGCGAATGGAATTACGACGGTTCGCGATATGGGCGGGAGAGTCGAATTCCTCAAGGCCCTGCGCTCGGAAATTGATTCCGGCAAGCAAGTTGGCCCGCAGATTTTCTTCACGGGGCCTTATCTTGACGGGAATCCACCTTCGTTTCAGCCATCGATCGTAGTTCAAACGGCGGCAGAAGCCACGGCGGCCGTGGATAGATTGAGTGGCGATGGCGTCGATTTCATCAAAGTGCAATCGCGTTTGCAGCCAGAGGCTTACTTCGCGATTAGCCGAGAATCGAAAAAATTGGGGATGCGGTTCGTGGGCCACGTTCCCGATTCCATTACCGCGTTGCAAGCTTCGGAAGCCGGCCAAGCGAGCATCGAGCACCTGACCGGTGTGCTGCTGGGAGCTTCGGAGAAGGAACAAGAGTTGCGGAACGAGAAAATGAAGGCTGCGCCCGCCGGTGAAGCCGCAGAGGCGGCAAGAAGGCGAAACCGATTGTGGACGCGTACATTGTTGGATTCGGCCTCAAATCAGAGAACGGCGGCTCTTCTGGAGGCATTTGCAAAGAACCGCACCTGGCAAGTGCCGACGTTTCCGACCCTGGTTCATATCGGTTTCGTGACTCCGCAGACAGATTTTGCGGGCGATTGGCGCATGAAATACGTTCCTGGCGATGTGCAGAAGAATTGGCGAACTGGCCGCAAAGAGCAGTTGGAAGGTTATTCGACGGAGGATTTCACATTACGCGAGGCGATTATTCAACGGTGCATGGAAATTGTCGGAAAGATGAACACTGCCCGTGTGCCCCTGATGGCCGGGACCGATACTGCCGCGCCGAATGTCATTCCGGGATTCAGCTTGCATCAGGAGCTGGAATACATGGTGCGGTCAGGATTGACGCCGATTCAGGCGCTACAGGCCGCGACGATCAGGGCGGCGGAATTCCTGGGCCGAAGTCCGGAGCAGGGCAGCATTGAAGTTGGCAAGCGAGCGGACCTGATCCTGCTCGACGCGAGCCCATTGGTTGACATCAGAAACACGGAGAAGATCCGTGCCGTGATAGTGAACGGGAAGCTGCTGGACCGAAAAGAATTGGATAAGCTGCTCGCGAGTGTAGAACGATTCGCCGCAACGCACTGACTGTCGAAAAGTTAAAGAGCCAGGGCGGCGGTTTTGCGCGGTGGATTGAAGAAAGGAAGAGGCACGATTTTCGCGGAAACGGTTTTGCGCATGGCTTCCACGGTCAATTCCATGCTGAGTGTAGTGCCCACGGTGGCACTTTCGCGGCTGACGGAAGCAAGAGCGATCATGCGCTTGAGCGTTGGAGACCAGGTGGTGGAGGTGGCTTTGCCGACCTGCCGTCCAGCGCGGTAAACAGGCACGGCAACGCGGGAAGCGGTGGCGGGCACCTGGGGCGCCATGCCGATTTTTTCGTAGAGTGCTTCCACTTCGCTCCAATTAATTTCCAAGCCGACCAGATGGCGGGCCGGGCCGCCATGTTTTGCTTCTTCCTCGAGGGCCGCGCGGCCGACGAAGTTCTCTTTTTTCAAATCTACTAGCTTGGCAAGGCCAATTTCGCCAGGAGAGTATTTTTGCGGGGGAATAATGGCACGCTTGCTGGAAATGTAGTCAACTTCGATCAGGATCAGGCCAGCCTCGATACGCGCGATATCCAGGGCCATCATGCCGGCGGGATGAATATCGAACGAACGGCCTTTGGTCATCAGTTCATCGAAAACCTTGAGGCCGTCATTCCACGGCACCCAAACTTCGTAGCCGAGATCACCGGTGTAACCAGTGCGGGAAATGTCGACCGGAACGCCGGCGATCTTGCCGTGGGTGACGCGGAAATATTTCAACGCGGCGATATTGGCGTCTGCCACTGCATGGAGCAACTTACCGCTGGTGGGGCCTTGCAAAGCGAGCGCGGCGACTTTCTCGGAAATGTCTTCGATATGGACGTTGAGACCGAAGGAATTTTGCTGAAACCAGCGAAGGCTGGGATCGGCCGCGGTCCAGCGGTAGTCGTTTTCGCCGAGGCGCGTGATCGTGCCGTCGTCGACGACTTTGCCCGCGGGATCGCACCAGCAGCAATAGATGACCTGATCGACGGCGACCTTGTTAATGTCGCGGCAGATGACGCGATTGACGAGGCGCGAGGCGTCGGGGCCGGTGACGCGGTATTTGAAGAGCGGGGTAATGTCGATGAGGGCGGAAGAATTGCGAATGGCATTGTATTCGTGGTCGTGCGTCATTTCGTAGGCGCCGACGGCGTAATAGCCGGACCATTCTTTAAAATTCAGACTGTCGCAGAGGGCGAGAGTTCTTTCGTGGAAAGCGGTTCCGACGGGCACATGTCCTCCGGAGAAAAGGCGATCTGCTAATGACAGGCTAAATCAAAACGGTGCAACAGCGAATTATAGTTTCGTTTCGCCGGTAGCCGCAAGAGAGCTGTCCGCGGTTGCGTTTCCGGAGATGGCTGGGTGTCCTTGTGAAGGAACGGCGCCCTCAGTATGATGTTGTGTTCCTCGAACGATTCATCTGTTCTTTTCCGAGTGGAGTCCTATTTCATGCCTCAGTCCTACGATGTTGTGGTCATCGGGGGCGGTCACAATGGTCTGGTGAACGCCGCGTATCTCGCGAAAGCCGGGAAGAAAGTATTGGTTCTGGAGCGCCGGAAAGTGTTGGGAGGAGCGGCGGTCACGGAAGAGATCATACCCGGATTCTTATTCAGTGAATGTTCCTATGTAGTTTCGTTACTGCGGCCGGAAATCATCCGCGAACTGGATTTGCCGCGCCACGGGCTGGAAATCCTGCCGCTCGACGGCACGTTTTCGCCAATGCTGAATGGCGATTACCTGTGGCGCGTCAACGATCATGCCAAGACGCTGCGCGAGATCCGGCGGCACTCGCGGCTCGACGCCGAGGCGTACGACGAATTTTCGAAAATGATGACGCCGATGTGCCGCTTTGTGAAGCCACTGCTGTCGATGATTCCGCCCGATCCGACGACGCTGAAGCCGAAAGATCTGAAGCAGTTGCATTTTCTGCTGCAGAGATTCCGCGAGCTTTGCTCCGAGGAGCGCTACACGCTGGTGCAGTTGATGACCATGAGCGCGGCGGATTTTCTGGACCAATGGTTCGAGACGGACGTGTTGAAGGCCACGATGTCGGCTTCGGGGATTATCGGAACGTTCCTGGGGATCCGCTCGCCGGGGACCGCGTACGTGTTGCTGCACCACTACATGGGAGAAATCGACGGAGCGTTCCGGTCGTGGGGCTTCAGCCGGGGCGGAACGGGAATGATCTCGCTGTCGATTGCGGCCGCGGCGAAAGAAGCGGGAGTGGAGATCCGGACGCAGGCGCCGGTGGCGAAAGTGTTGACGAAGAATGGAAGGGCGACGGGGGTGGTGCTGGATTCGGGCGAGGAGATCCACTGCAACGTGATTTCTTCGAGCGTCGATCCGCACTGGACGTTTGAGGTGTTCCTCGAGCCGAAGGAATTGCCGCCGGATTTTCTGGAAAGTGTAAAAAGGTACAAATTTCGCGGCTCGTCCGGGAAAGTGAACCTGGCGCTCGATGCGCTGCCGAATTTCAAGTGCCTTCCCGGAGAAGGGGCGCACCTGCGCGGGGCGATTTCCCTTTCGCCGAAGATGGAGTACATGGAGAAGGCATACGACGACGCGAAGTACGGCCATTTCTCACGGCGGCCGTACGTCGATATGGTCATTCCGAGTTTGACGGATCCTTCGGTAGCGCCGCCCGGCAAGCATGTGCTGTCCTGTTTTGTGCAGTACGCGCCGTACAAGCTGGCGGAAGGCACGTGGGACGAGCAGCGCGAAGCGTTCGGCAATAACGTGATCGACACGATTTCCGAGCATGCGCCAAATATCAAGGACATCATCATCGGGAAGCAATTCCTGACTCCGCTCGACCTGCAGCGCGAATTCGGCTTGACGCAAGGGAACATTTTTCAGGGCGAGCTTTCGCTCGAACAGCTGTTCTTCCTGCGGCCCGTACCCGGATGGGCGTATTACCGGACACCCATCGACAACCTTTACATGTGCGGCTCGGCAACGCATCCCGGCGGAGGGATCATGGGCGCGAACGGACGCATCGCCAGCCAGGTCATCCTGAAAGAATGGAAGAGGACGGCGAACTGACCATGCCTATCGGACAGAAAGTAGTGCTCATTGGTGGTGGTCATAACGCGCTGGTCGCGGCTTTTTATCTGGCAAAGGGCGGATTCAAGCCGGTGGTTCTGGAACGACGAGAGGTAACCGGTGGCGGAGCAACCACCGAAGAATTTCATCCCGGTTTCCGCGCCTCGACGCTCTCGCACACGCTCGGTCCACTGCGTGCGGATGTCGCGCGAGACATGCGCCTCGAAAAGTACAACCTGCAGGTGTTCCGGCCAAACCCGCGTGTATTTGCGCCGACTCCGGACGGACGCGGTTTGCTGTTCTACGACGACGCGGGGAAGACGGCAGGCGCCATTTCACATATTTCGGCGAAAGACGGAGAGAAGTACGCGGAGTTTGCGGAAGCGCTGGAAAGAATTGCCAGCGTGTTCGGGCAGATCGCTTCGATCACTCCTCCGGGAATCGATCATCCTTCGCCGGAAGATTTCTGGAACCTGCTGAAAACCGGCCGGAGCGTGCGCAAGCTCGGGAAGTACGGAATTTTCGATCTGTTGCGCTGGGGCCCGATGGCGGTGGCGGACTTCGTATCGGAGTTTTTCGAGACGGAACTGTTGCGGGCAGTAATCGCAGCCCGCGGAATTTTCGGCGCGAACCTAGGGCCGTGGTCGGCGGGTTCCACGGCGGTTTTGCTGCTGCGAGCGGCGGCTGATGCACACCCGGTAGGGTCAGCGACGTTTGCGCGCGGAGGACTCGGAGAGTTTGCGCGGGCGCTGACGGAATCGGCGCAAGCGGTGGGCGCGGAAATCCGGACGAACGCAGAAGTGGCGCAGATTCGGACTAAGGCCGGAGCTGTGAACGGCGTAGTGCTGTCAAACGGAGAAGAGATCGCATGCGAGGCGGTGGTTTCGGGGGTCGATCCAAAGCGTACGTTCTTTCATTTGCTGGATCCGACGAGTTTCGATCCAGTCTTCGCGATGCGCATGAAAAATTTCCGCTCGCGCGGAAACGTCGCGAAAGTACATCTGGCATTGGGCGACTTGCCGAATTTTCCGGCGCTGGCGAATGCGGTCGCGCCGGACGGCTTCCATGAAGCGCTCGGCGGGCGGATCCACATCGGCTATGAGATCGATTATTTGGAGAAAGCCTACGACGCGACGAAATATGGCGAGATTTCGCGGGCGCCGTATCTGGATGTGACCATCCCGTCGGTACTCGATTCTTCGCTGGCGCCTACGGGGAAGCACGTGCTGTCGGCGTATTTCCAGTTTGCGCCTTACAAGTTGAAAGAAGGCGATTGGAACTCGCGGCGCGGCGAACTAGCGAACATCGCGATCAAGACACTTGCGGCGTATTCTCCGAATCTGGCGAACCTGGTGGAAGCGGCGCATGTGATTACGCCGGAGGACCTGGAGCAGGATTATGGGTTCACGGGTGGACACATTTTCCACGGCGAAATCGCGCTCGACCAGATCTTCACGATGCGGCCGGTGCTCGACTGGGCGCGTTATCAAACGCCCGTGCGCGGACTGTTCCTGTGCAGCAACGGCACACACCCCGGAAATGGATTGACGGGCGCAAGCGGGGCGAACGCGGCGAAAGAAATCATCCACGAGCTGCGGTAGCAGACCCTAATGGCTTACGCCATTTCATCTTGCCTAAATTTCGCGTTGAGATCCTTCGAGCCGCAAGCTGCGCGGCTCTCAGGATGACAACGTAACTTTTATTTGTATTGCCACGCCGGGAGCAGCCCTTGGGGCCCTAGGGAAACAGGCGACGGCCGTACAGTGAGGATGGTTATGGCTGCGATTGATCGGAACAGGGTGGAGAAGTTGCACGAGCGGGAAGCGAAGCGATTCGTGGCGGAGCATCCACGGTCGGCGGCGCTGTTTACAAGGGCAAAAGACTCGCTACTCGGCGGCGTTCCCATGAACTGGATGGCGAAATGGGCGGGAGCGTTTCCAGTATTCGTGAAGCACGCGAAGGGCGCGCATTTTACGGATGTGGACGGACGTGAATACGTGGATCTGTGCCTCGGGGATACCGGTGCGATGACGGGGCACTCGCCGGATGTGGTGGTGCAAGCGGCTGCAAAGCGTGCGGCCGAGGGCATTACGCTGATGCTGCCGACGGAAGACGCGCTCGCTGTCGGCGAGGATCTGAAGAGACGATTCGGCTTGCCCTACTGGCAGTTTACATTGACAGCGACGGACGCAAACCGGTTCTCGATTCGTATTGCGCGCGAGATCACGCAACGCAGCAAGATTCTGGTGTTTCATTACTGCTACCACGGAACCGTGGACGAGACGTTCGCCACGTTAGGTAGCGGCGTGGTCGGGCCTCGCCGGGGGAACATCGGGCCGCCGCTGAATCCCGCGGGGACCACGCGTGTGGTGGAGTTCAACGATCTGAACGCGCTTGAAGATGCGCTGAAGCATCACGACGTGGCGTGCATTCTGGCGGAGCCGGCGATGACCAATGTTGGCATCATTCTGCCTGAGGACGGCTACTGGAGAGTGGCCAGGGAACTGGCGCGGCAATATGGCGCGCTCTTCATCGCGGATGAAACGCACACCATCTGCGCCGGGCCCGGCGGCTGCACGGCAGAGTGGAAGCTTGACCCGGACCTGCTGGTGTTTGGGAAGGCGATCGGGAGCGGAATTCCGGGCGCGACCTATGGCTGCAGCGAAGAAGTGGCGCAGCGCATTTCGGCGCGAATCCACCTGGAAGATTGCGATGTGGGCGGCATCGGCGGAACGCTGGCGGGAAACGCGCTGTCGCTGGCGGCCATGCGGGCGACGCTTGAGAACATTTTGACAGCGAAGAACTTCGAGAAAATGGCGGCGCTGGCGAAACGGTTCAACGAAGGCGTCTCGAACGAGATCAAGAAGCATGGCTTGCCGTGGAATGTGCAACGGCTGGGCTGCCGCGCGGAGTACACGTTCTGCCAGAAGCCTCCTCGCAATGGCGGAGAATCGGCGGCCGCGGCGGACTTCGAGCTGGAACGGTTTCTGCATTTGTATGCGCTGAATCGCGGCGTGCTGCTGACGCCCTTTCACAACATGGCGCTGATGTGTCCGGACACGACGGAAAAGGACATCGATCAACATACGAGGTCGTTTGCTGAAGTGGCGAGCGAGTTGACGGCGTAGATAGCAGTGCCTCCTTCCCCACCATAAATCCACGGGTGCTATCGGCGAGTTTGGGCGCAATCAAGGTTGACTCTACATAAAGCATTTAGAATGAGCAGGGTACTGGAAGGCGCAGATTTTACTTGCAAATTAGTTGCAATATATATCGGACTAAGTTAGTCTTAGATCAACTCGCAGGTAAATTCTAATCTAGGTTCTGGGAAGGAAACGAAATGTGTGGAATTTTGGGCCGGCTCTTACTGCAAATGATTTGCAACAAGATCAGGCTGGTGCCGCTACTCTTTCTCGCCATGGTCCTGAGCGGATCGCTCCGCGCACAAGAGCCACCCTACTTCGTAACGTACTCGGATGCCCTTGAAGAGCCCGGGAACCTGGAGATTGCCTACAAAGGGGTCTCCGCTGCGCCGAAAGATGCGAACTCGTTCAATAGTGCCACCCTAGAGTTTGAGTATGGAGTGAAAGCGTGGTGGACAACGGAGATCTATCTAAACGGGCAGACGACGCAAAACGACTCGGCGGTGTTTACGGGGTTTCGTTGGGAGAACCGCTTCCGGCCATTGATGAGGAACTATTGGATCAATCCGGTACTGTACGTGGAATATGAGGACATCAATGGTGCCGACAAGAGTTTTCTGGAGGTGGTGAATCACGATTCCATTGTGGACTTGTACCCGCCGAACGCGGAGTTGCGTGCGGAGTCGGAGAAAGAGATCGAGCTGAAGTTGATTCTCTCGAGCAACGTGCACGGGTGGAACATTTCGGAAAACTTCATCACAGAGAAGATGCTGAACCACAGCGAGCCGTGGGAATTCGGATATGCGCTGGGAGTCAGCCGGCCGCTCGCGCTCGCCGCCGGGAGCAAGAATTGCGTGTTCTGTCGCGAGAATTTCCAGGGAGGCGTGGAATTATATGGCGGACTTGGAACCACGGAACAGTTCGGGTGGAAAGGGACGTCGCAATACCTGGGGCCAATCCTGCAGTTCAACATACCGAAGGGGCCGTCGATTGGATTCGAGCCGAGCTTTGGATTGAACGGAAACAGCGTCGGCGTACTGTGGCGGTACAAGGTATCGTACGAAATCGAACAGTTCTTGAGCCTGTTCCGGCGCAAGTGAACGGGAGCACGAGAATGGGGAAAACGAACATGAAGTGGAAGATGGCAATCGCTTTGACGGGAATTCTGGTAGTGGCGTGGGCGGTTCTGGCCGCGGATGGTGGCTGGATGAAGCACGTTCCGGACGGAGAGCGGGGCCGCGTAAATCCGTACGCCGGCCAGGCAGATGCGGCGATGGCCGGGAAGCGGTTGTTTGAAGATCACTGTGCGAAGTGCCACGGCGAGGACGCGCTTGGCCGAGGGAAACGGCCGAGCCTGCGGAGTGACCGCGTGCAACATGCGACGGACGGAGAGATTTTCTGGTTGTTGAAGAACGGCAACTTGCCGAAGGGCATGCCGACATGGGCGGCGCTGCCTGAACCGATGCGCTGGCAAATCATTGCATTCATAAAGAGCTTGGGGCCTTCGGCGGTGCGTGCGGAGGAGAAGCAATAGGCGGGCCGCACAGGTTTAACACCTTGTGGGAAAATGCTTTGCAGCCGAACTGGAATTCCTCAGGCCTGGAAGGCCTGAGCTCCAGGTTGCCGCGCACAGGCTAAAAAAGGCCTGCGCCAGGGGAGCGATGCTAGACTATTGGACGTTTCCGACTTAGGCGAAGGAGACTTTATGGCGACGGACTATTTGTTGAAGACCGAACCGACGGAATATTCGTTCGCGAATCTGGTGAAGGACGGCGAGACGGAATGGGATGGGGTGTCGAATCCCGTGGCGCTGAAAAACATTCGTGAGATGGAGCCGGGCGCGCGGCTGGTGATCTACGAAACGGGAAACGTGAAGAGCGCCGTGGGGACCGCGAAAGTCGTCAGCGTGGATGCGAAGAACCCGAAAAATCCGGTGCTGAAGATAAAGGTAGGGAAGGGGATCGCCAAGCCAGTTACCCTGGAAGCGATCAAGAAGGACAACGCGTTTGCCTCGTCGCCGCTGGTGAGGATCGGGCGGCTGTCAGTGGTGCCGTTGACTAAGGAACAGTACAAGATTCTAACGGGGGAGTAGAGGCGCTGAGCCGCACTCTAAAAGAAGCCCCGCCCACTGGGAGTGGACGGGGCTTTCGTGTATTTGAATCAGGCGCCGGCGGCGGCAGTGCGTGCTGTTTCTACTTCGATCAACTTGCCCGATGTAACGTCGTAGAGATAGCCCTGCACGGGGATGGACTTGGGAACGAGCGGGTGATTGCGGATGCGGTTGACGTCGTCGAGGATGGACTGGCGTTGATCCTTGATGGTGAGCCATTCGACGAATTCGCCCGCGCGGGAGCCGGGACCTTTGCCGACGTCGCGGAAACCGGCGGAGGAGAGTTCGGCGGTTTCAAGACTATTGGCGAGCAGGCTGCGCAAAACGTCGTTGGTAAAGAATTCCATGCCGCAGTTGGTGTGATGAATGACGAAGAACTCCTGGGTGCCCAGCAGTTTGTAGCTGATCACCAGGGAACGGATGGCGTCGTCGCTGGCGCGTCCGCCAGCGTTACGAATGACGTGGGCGTCGCCTTCGGCGAGTCCGGCGAACTTTGCAGGATCGAGGCGCGCGTCCATACAGGTGAGAATGGCGAAGCGGCGCGCGGGCGGCATCGCGAGTTTGCCCTTTTCACCGAAATCCGAAGCATATTTTTTGTTGGCGTCCAGAATTTCGTTCAGAACCTTGCTCATATTCGACTCCTTGGAGGTTTGCTGATTTGTTTCGACCGATGCATGCGCTCACTGCCGCTCCCAAGAACGAAAAAGCCCACGAAGGGAATCGTGGGCTGAAGAGGTGCGTCTAGATGGGGATACGGCTAGGCGCTCGGGTCCTCTGGCCCACGGATGGGGCAACAAGGACACGCACAACAAGCGCAGACGGAATTTTGAGGGAGACGCCGGGAGCGATGGTTGAAACGGCGAAACATGGAGATACAGGGTACGCGCCTGTAGAACAGGCGTCAATCCAAATTGGCGCGAGGCCCACGGCGGCTGTGGGCGGCCTGCTTGTCGGGCTTGGAGAATGGGACCTATAATTGATTGTTCCGAACCGAGGAGGAAGCAAGCCATGGCGACAGCTGACGCGAAAGTGCATGTAACCGAGTTCACCAACGAGCCATTTATCGATTTTTCCAATCCAGACAATCGAAAAAAGATGGAAGAGGCCCTAAGAAAGGTCAAAGCGGAGTTTGGCCACGAATACCCGATGTGGATTGGTGGGAAGAAAGTGACCACGGTCGGAAAGCGGAAATCGACGAATCCGTCGCGACCGTCGGAAGTGATCGGCGTCTTCCAGGATGCTTCGAAAGAGCAGGCCGTGGAAGCGATCGAGGCGGCGAATAACTATTTTGATGTGTGGAAGAAGGTGCCGGCGCAGGAACGCGCGAAATGCTTGTTCAAGGCGGCGCAGATTGTGCGCGAGCGCAAGTTCGAACTGGAAGCGTTGGTCTGCTACGAAGTGGGGAAATCGTGGATTGAAGCGGACGCGGATATCGCCGAGACCGTGGATTTCTGCGAGTTTTACGGCCGGGAAATGCTGCGGCTCGGCGAACCCCAGAAGTTGACGCCGATGCGCGGCGAGCGAAATTACATGGTGTACATTCCGCTGGGAGTGGGCGCGATCATTCCGCCGTGGAACTTTCCTTGCGCGATCATGGCGGGGTTGGTGGTAGCGTCGTTGGTGACGGGGAACACGGTGGTGCTGAAGCCGGCGTCCGATTCGCCGACGATCGCGGCGAAGTTCGTGGACATTTTGTTTGAAGCGGGGATCCCGAAGGAAGCGCTGCAGTTTGTGACCGGCTCCGGCGCCGCGGTAGGCGACACGATCGTACAACACCCGAAGATGCGGTACGTCGGGTTCACGGGCTCGAAGGAAGTCGGTTTGCGGATTTGCGAATTGGCCGCGAAGCCGTCGCCGGGGCAGATCTGGATCAAGCGGACGGTTCTGGAGATGGGCGGCAAAGACGGGATGATCATTGACGAAGAAGCCGATATCGACGCGGCGGTAGAGGGTACGGTGCAGGCGGCGTTCGGGTATCAGGGGCAGAAGTGCTCGGCGTGCTCGCGCGTGATCGTGAGCGAGAAAGTCTATGACACGTACCTGAATAAGCTCGTGGAGCGCACGAAGAAGATCAAAGTGGGGCCGAGCGACGATCCCACGAATTATATGGGGCCGGTGATCAACGAATCGGCGATGAAGACGATTCTGGATTACATCGAAATCGGGAAGAAGGAAGGCCGGCTGGTGGCGGGCGGCTCGCGGGCAGCGGGCGACGGCTACTTTGTGGAGCCGACAATTATCGCGGACGTGCCACCGAAGGCGCGGCTGGCGCAGGAGGAAGTGTTTGGTCCGGTGCTGGCGGTGATCAAGGCAAAGAATTTTGACGAGGCGATGCAAATTGCGAACAACACAGAGTTCGGATTGACGGGTGCGGTGTACTCGAAGAATCCGGAGAAGATCCGGCGAGCGGAATCAGAATTCCACGTTGGCAACCTGTATCTGAACCGGAAGTGCACGGGAGCGATGGTGGGCGCGCACCCGTTCGGCGGGTTCAACATGAGCGGCACGGACTCGAAGACAGGCGGCAAGGATTACTTGCTGCTGTTCCTGCAGGCGAAGGCCGTGGCGGAAAAAGTGATTTAGACAAAGGAAATTGGAAAATAGAAGATGGAGAAGGGGCGGATAGAAGGATCCGTCCCTTTTTTTATTGTGGCGAAGCTTCGAGCGCGCGATTCGAAACCAATTTTAGAATGCGGTAGACGGGGTAGCTGCCGGCCAGGGCGATAAGGGTGAGGTAACTGTTGGTGGGGTCTTCACGGACGGCTTCGATGAGAAAGCCGATGGAGCCGAGGAGGGCGAGGGCAGTAGTGAAGGGATAGCCCCAGGCGCGGTAGGGCCGTTCGAGTTGGGGTTCACGCGAGCGGAGGATGAACATGGAGACGAAAGAGAGCAGGTAGTTGGTGACGAAGAAGAAGGCGAGCATGGCGATGACGCGTTCGAAACTGAAGATGGCGAAAGCCACGCCCACAAGCGCGCTGAGAAGCAAGCCGAGAGTGGGCGTGCCACCTTTGTTCACGCGAGACACGGCGCGGAAAAAGAGGCCGTCGCGGCTCATGGCGTAGATGACGCGAGCGCCCATGAGGTGCAGCGCGTTGATGGAACTGAGCAGCGCGAGGACCATGATGGAGCGGAAGATGAAGTCGCCATGCTGGCCGAAGACGCGCTGAGCGGCCAAGCCGAGCGAGAAATTGTTGCCGGCGATCTCGTTCATGGGGAGGACGTACAGGACGGCGGCGTTGACGAGCAGGTAGATCAAAACGATGGAGAAGAGGCTGGCGAAGATGGCGCGCGGCACGAGGTGGCCGGGATTCTTGATTTCATCGCCGAAGTATATGACGCCGTCCCAGCCATCGTAAGTGTAGATGGTGGCCTGCATGCCGAGGAGAAGGGCGGTAATCAGGGCCGCGCCGGTAGGAATCAAGATGGCGGCGGCATGCGGAGCGGATGCGGCGGCCTGGGTGGCTTGATGCAGGTGGCCCCCGAGCGTGAAGCAGGCAACGACAATGACAAAAAACGCCAGGCCCTTAAGGACGGTGGTGAAGTTTTGCACTTTGCTGCCCATGCTAATGCTTTTCCACTGCAGCAGCGCGAAGAGGACGATAACGGAGACGGCGGTGAATTTGATTTTCTGCGGTGAATTGAACGCGGAGTACATGTGCGCCATATATTCGCCGATGACGATGCCCACGGCGCCGGTCGTGCCGCAGGTGGAGAGCCAATCGCTCCAGCCGACGATGAAGCCGGCATAGTCGCCAATGGCGCGCCGGGAAAAGTTGTACTGGCCGCCGCTTTTGGGGATCGCGGAGCCCAATTCCGCCAGCTGAAACGCGCTCATCAGCGCATAGAAGGCGCCGCCAAACCAGACAGCGAAAAATAGCCAGTGATTCGGCAGACGAGCGGCGATGTCGCCGGGGGTTCGTACGATGCCGGCGGAGATGGTGTTGCCGACGGCGACAGCGATGCCGAAGCCTACGCCGAGAATCTGCAGCAGGGCGCCACGTGGTTTGCGGGGATACGTGGAACGTGAAGGCTGTTCAGAGGCCAACGAATCCATGGACGTCGACAATGTGCGATCCAGAACGCTGGATTGGGGTACGGGCCATCATACGTATATGGGGCGGAAAAGCAAAGGCGGGCAGGGGCAGACGATTTAGCTGAGCAAACCGGGGTCTTGGCAAGTTCAGGGCAAACGGTGCGGGACCGACGCAACATCAGGAAGTGAGTTCGAGTTCGGAGTCCTGGGCGTGTGCGGGCTCCGCTTGCTGCTTTGGCTTGGCGGACTCTTCGATGTAGTCGGCCATTTCGAGGCGCAGATTTCCGGGGTTCGTGGCGAAGGTCATCCCGGTTTCGAAATCGATGATGCCGGCGCGGATAAGTCTGTCGATTTCACCGTCGAAATGCTGCATGCCGTCGTGCGAGCCGTCGCGCATGGCGTCGAGAAGCGTCTTGCCCTCGCCTTCACCTTTTTCGATGTACTCGCGAGTGCGGAGAGTGGAGCGAAGGATTTCGAGGACAGCGGCACGGCCTTTGCCATCGATGCGAGGCAGGAGACGCTGCGAGAGGATGAAGCGGAAAGCCTTCGAGAGGCGATTGCGGATGCCGGGCTGATCTTCCATGGGGAAGGCGCCAATGATGCGTTCGACGGTTTTGGCGGCGTCGATGGTGTGAAGGGTGGAGAGAACGAGGTGGCCGGTTTCGGCGGCCTCGAGAGCAATTTCGATGGTTTCGCGGTCGCGCATTTCGCCGACCAGAATCACCTTGGGAGCCTGGCGCAAGGCGGCGCGCAAGGCGAGAGCAAACGTCGGAGTATCGCTGTGAAGCTCGCGCTGGTGAATGGTGGCGCGCTTGTGGCGGTGCAGGAATTCGATGGGATCCTCGATGGTGAGGATATGAATGGCTTTCTCTTCGTTCATCTTGTCGACGATGGCGGCAAGCGTGGAGGACTTGCCGGAGCCAGTGGGGCCGGTGACGAGAACGATGCCGTTGCGCAGGGAACAGATTTCGCCAAGCTGCGGCGGAAGATTCAAGTCATTGAAGCTCGGGATGCGATCGGGAATGACGCGCATGACGATGGCGCAGCTGCCGCGCTGGCGAAAGATATTCACACGAAAGCGGGCCATGTGGTCGAGGCCGTAAGAAACGTCGGCGGAGCCGTCGATTTCGAGTTTTCTGGCGGCGTGCTCGTTGGGGCCTAGCAGCACGGTGGCGATGTAGTTGGTGTCGTGGGGCACGAGGCATTCGAGGCCCTTAAATTTCAATTCGATGAGCTGCCCGGAGACTTCAACCTGGGGCGCGCGTCCCGGCGAGAAGATGAGATCACTGACATGCTCGCGAGACTTGAGCATGGCACCGATGAGCTGCGGCACATTGAAGGTGCGCTGAACGGGAGGCAACGATGGAGTGGAGGACATGCTTACCCCGAGTTGTGATATTTCGCCCAAAGGCGATCTGCGCAGGCCAAGCCAGTCGAGCCAGCGGCCCACAGAACATCAGTCTACGGGGTGGGGATGGGCAGAAGCGGAAGGGGGTGGGGAGGGCCACCCCTTCTGGTTACTTGGCGTTTTGCTTACAACACGAGGCATCGGCCTATTGCGGCTTGGAGGCGGAATCGATAAAGGCGGCGACGTTGGATTTGAGCTTGGTGAGGTCCTCGTTGCGCAGATACATCATGTGCCCGGCCTCGTAATATTTGTGGTGAATGTTCTTTTGAAGATTTTCAGGCAGGCCGAGATGCTCGGTGGAGTATTCGGCTTCGAAGAAAGGCGTGGCGAGATCGTAGAGGCCATCCTCCATTTCGACTTGCAGCTTGGGATTGGTAATGATGGCGCTGGCGAGATCGAGCATGACATTGGGGGAGCCAGGGAAGAAGGCGAAGTCGCCGGCCTGGTGTTTCCAGTCCCAGTGGTTCTCACCGAACTCAGCAAAGAGGTGGTAGTCGCGCTCCTGCCCGAATTTCAGTTCCTCGCGGACATACATGTTGAAGGCAGCGACGAAGGCGCCGGTGATGGCGGTCTCTTGCGGGTCGTACTCCGCGGAATCGCTGATGAGGCTGTAGCTCGGACCGGAGAAACGCGCGTCAAGGCGGCCGGTGGTGAGGCCGCGGCTGCGCTGGAGTTCCTGCATGAATTGAGGGAGCTTGACGCGGAGGTTGGATTTCACGATGTAATCTTCGCTGAGTCCCGTGAAGCGCTCCATCTCTTTGGCGATGGCGGATTTGTCGGCAGCGCTCAGCGTGTCGCCTTTCAAGAGCGCATCAGCGTACTCACCTTTGGCGAAGGTGCGAGCTTCGGCGAGGAAGGCGTCGAGATTGTCGGGGCGATCTTTCAGAACTTTGTGGTACCAAGCGGTGGCGGCGTAGCTCGGGAGATAGAGGATGTAGGAGAGATCGACGCCGGGGTAAAAGGAAATGGTGCCGAGATCCCAGACGGAAGAGACCATGACAAGGCCATTGAGATAGAGCCCGTTGCGCTGCTGGAGCACGTTGGCCAGAACGGCGTTGCGGAAAGTGCCATAGCTCTCGCCGATGAGGAATTTGGGAGAGTTCCAGCGATTGTTGCGGCTGACGTAAGTTTGAACGAATTGCGCGAGGGACTTGGCGTCCTGATCGACACCCCAAAAATCCTTGTTCTGCGCCTTGCCGACGGCTTTGCTGAAGCCCGTGCCAACCGGATCGATGAAGACGAGGTCGGCTTTGTCGAGCAGGCAATTAGGGTTGTCTTCCAGCTTGTAAGGGGCGGGAGGAGTGACGCCGGCATTGACGGTGACCACCCGCTTCGGGCCAAACGAACCCATGTGCAGCCAAATGGAAGCGGAACCCGGTCCGCCGTTATAGAGGAAGGCGAGCGGGCGCTGCGCGGTGTCCTTAACGTCGCTGCGCGTGTAGGCGGTGTAAAAGACCAGCGCTTCGGGTTCGTCTTTATCGTTCTTGAGGAGAATGGTACCCGCGGTGGCCTTGTAGGGTATGGTCTGGCCGGCGAGCTTGATGGAGTGGTCGGTGACCGACGATTCTTCCTTGGGGGGCGGAGGAGGAGTTGTTTCGGCAGGCTTATCGGCGGGCTTGGCGTCTTTTTCCTGGGTGAGCGAGAAGGGGGCCGTCAGCAACAACACCATCGCGACCACAAAAAGGGCGCGCTTCCACGTTTTGAGCGGCATTCGCAGTCTTCTCCTTGGGAGGCAAGAACAAGCCATAGAAAAGTTCGACGCATTCTAGCGCACTCCGAGAGCAAAAGGGCGAAAGTCTAGGATCGACACCCCTAGCTCATTTTGGGCAGGCGGGGAGTTTCGTTGGATGGGAGGGTGAGGACGAGGTGGCCGGGTTCCGCGGCGGTATCGAGATGGAGCGACGCGCAATCGTTGACGATCCAGTCGGCGCCGGCGGCGAGAAGATCGTTGTCAGTGGTTGTAGTGCGAAGAGCGAGGACGCGAGCGCCGGCGGCTTTGCCAGAACGCGTGCCGGAGGGAGCGTCTTCGATGACGACGCAGAATTGCGGGTGCAGGTGCAGGGCGGCAGCACCTTTCCGATAGGGCTCGGGGTCGGGCTTACCGCGGGAAATGTCGCTGGCGGTAACGAGGTGCTGGATGTATGGCCACACGCCGGCGGCACGAAGGCGGACTTCGGCGAGCGCACGGGTGGCAGACGTGACGACGGCGAATTGCGACGGGAGAATGGCGGCAAGGAGTTCTTTCGCGCCGGGGAGCGCGACAACATCGTCGATGTCTTCGATTTCGGCGCGTTCCATCCAGTCGTTTTCGGCCAGATGGACGGAAGGATCGGCGTGGGGGAGGAGTTCCTGGATGGAGGTGAGGCTAGTGCGACCGTGGGCGCGCAGGATGGCGTAGTCGGCGTCGAGGTTGTGCTTGCGGGCCCAGCGTGCCCAGACGCGGGCAACGGCGGGAGTGGAATCGACAAGGACACCGTCCATGTCGAACAGTAGGCCCTTACAGGTGATTTGCGTCATGAATGAAGGTTGGGGTGGGAGATGGGATTTGAACCCACGACATTCGGTGCCACAGACCGACGCTCTACCAGCTGAGCTACTCCCACCGTAGAGAAATAGTCTAACACGGTCCACCAAGGGTGAAAAAGCATGGACGCAGCGGGATCCAGCACAACGAATCTGGTAATCGTAGCTCTGGGATGTAGGTTAACGAGTAATTGGGGTATATTCCCGAGAAGCTCGGCGCTTGACCATGCTTGCGCTTGCCCCCAGGAGGCAGCCAATGGAAACGAAACAGGGCGACCGACTGGCCTCGATTGCAAGTCTGGATTACCGGTTGCGCCGGGGGCTCCAAGCGATTCTCGTGCTGGTGCTGTGCTATCTAGCGGCAAGGCTAGGTGGAATGTTGATCATCAATGTTCCCCAGACGCTGTGGCCGCTTTGGCCCGGGTGCGCAGTTTTGGTCGCCATTGTGCTGGTTTCTCCGCGGAGGATCTGGGCGTTACTCATTCCGGCGGGACTGGCCGGTTTCGTTCTCTACGACCTCACCGTGGGCGTCTCGATTCGTTCGATTGCCATTCTCCAGCTCGCCGACATCGCGGAAATTCTCATTGCAGTTTTGGGAGTTCACTATTTCTTGCATGGCGTGCCCCGCCTGGACAGCCTGAAAGCCTTTGGAAAGTATGCGCTAGTTACAGTCCTGGCCGGTCCGCTAACCGCGAGCTTGATTGGCATGGGCACGTTCGCTCCAGACCGCTGGATTGTTGGGAGGATTGACTTCCCGTCGGACGGCTTGGCGTTTCTGACGTTGGCGCCGGCTATCTTCGGTTGGGTCGGGCGATTCCGGGCAGAGCCGCGCAGCAGTCGGGGTTATTACCTCGAAGCAGCCGCACTATTCGCGGCGCTCTTTTCCTTAAGCCTTGCCCTGTTTGTGACGCGCTCAACATTTGCGTCGCCGGCAGGGCTATATTCTTTGGTGCCGTTTCTGCTTTGGTCGGCTTTACGTTTCGGCTCAGCCGGAGCTGGGACTTCCGCCAGTATAGTTGCCCTGGTGTCCATTTGGGGCGCGGTTCACGGCCGTGGACCGTTCGCCGATCCGGACCCAATCCATAGGGTTCTCACGCTCCAACTGTTTTTGCTGTTTACCGCTGTGCCATTCATGACCCTTGCCGTATTGGTAGAAGAGCGAAAGCGGCACGAAGCTGTTCTGTGTGAAAGCGAAGAACGCTTCCGTCTGATGGCAGACAATGCTCCTACATTGATCTGGGTGTCGGGAACCAACAAGCTGTGCACATTCTTCAATCGAGCCTGGCTGGGCTTCACCGGGCGTTCGATGGAACAAGAATTGGGAAATGGATGGGTCTCCGGGGTGCATGTTGATGATGTGGCGCGGTGCCTGAGTATTTACAACGCCGCTTTTGAAGCCCACACGGATTTTACGATGGAATATCGATTGCGCCGGCACGACGGAGAGTATCGCTGGATTGTCGACAACGGTGTGCCCCGCTTCGGATCCAATGGAGTCTTCTGTGGCTACATTGGCTCGTGCATCGATATCACGGAGCTAAAGTCGTCAGAAATGTCTCTGCACAGGCTGACGGGTCGCCTGATTCACGCGCAAGAGGAAGAGCGCGCCAGGATTGCCCGGGAGTTACACGATGATATTAGTCAGCGCATGGCGTTTCTCCAGATTGGCCTGGAGCAATTCGAGCAGGGCATGCCAACGTCAACCGCGGCCGCCCGAAACCAATTGCGCCATCTTGTCGAGGTGGCGTCGGAAGTGGCGACGGATCTTCACAGCATGTCTCACCAGTTGCATCCAGCGAAACTCGACCTTCAGGGCTTGGTTCCCGCGATCGCCAGTTTGTGCAGAGAATTCTCGAACCAGCAAGGATTGCGCGTTGTGTTTCTTCACCACGATGTGCCTGGTCAAATCCCCAAGGATGTGGCTCTCTGCTTATTTCGGATTGTCCAGGAAGCGCTGCGGAACATAGTGAAGCACACTGAATCCTCGGATGCCAAAGTGGAAGTGCGCGGTCAGGGTGAGGAGGTCGATCTTTGTGTCTCGGACTCGGGCGCAGGATTCAATCCCGAGAGTGTTTACGTGAAGGGAGGCCTCGGCCTGATCAGCATGCGCGAACGGGTACGATCGATCGGCGGTCAACTTGCGATCGAATCACAGCCTCCGAAGGGCACACGAATCCGTGTTCAGGTTCCGTTATCGAATGGGGCTGCGCAAAACAGGAATGATCCGAAACACCACGAAGCAAATGCCTAAGGCGCTAGCGAATTGAGTTCTTCGCGCTAACGGTTTCTGCCAGTCGTTATATTCAAGTCACCACGTATGGCAAGCCTCGACTCGATGGATGCGGGAATCGGCAAAGCGTCGCGAGCATCACCCGGAGGACGACAGATTTGGGAGTGGGTGTCAGTCGGGGATTTGCCCGATTAGGACATAGCAAGGTGGAAACGCGGAGAGGGTCCGCGGTGGGCGGCCGATGGGGAGTTGTTAGACTGGGGGTGATGCTGGGCTAAGCCCAGCGGGACAGGGGTGTGTGTCCCCGCACATGAACCCGCAAGCGACGGATCGGCTTCATTTCGAGATACAGATTGCCTACGCGCGGCCGGTGGTGGCGGTGCTGGCGATCTCGTCGCTGCTGGAATTGCGGGTAGCGCGCGAGGCCGGGTGGGCGTTGTATCTGCTGATTGCCTATCTGGCGGCGGCGGTGGCGCTGCTGTTGGTTGAGCGGATGCTGCGGAAGTACGAGTGGCACCTGCCAATCGGGTGCGATGTACTGGTGGCGGGATTGTTCCTGTATTTCTCGCCTGAAAAACTGCCGGCGTGGTTTCTGATTTTCTTTGTGGCGTTTGCTGCGGGTTATCGTTGGAACCTGAAGCTGGCGATGTCGTTGTCGTTTGGGCTGCTGTTGCTTGCGGTAGCGCTGCAGTTGCACCGTGTTTCGCAGGTGGGAACGAAGATCTCCCTGTATTTCCTGCTGCCGTTTTTCGCGGCGACGCTGCTGGGCGCCGGGGCGATGGCGTTCCTTGGGAATCGCAACCGGGTTTTCACCGAGCAGCAGGAATTCTTGAGCCGCCTGAACGACACGATGCACGTGGAGATCGGGCTGGCAGAGTCGCTGCGGCAGTTGCTGGAGGACCTGTGCGGCGAGTTCAAAACAGAGGGCGCGCTGCTGGCTTACCGTGATGCAGACCTGGAGAGGATTTTCCTGTGGCAACTGAAGTCAGGTGAAAGCGAGCGGCTCACGCCGGAAAACCTGCCGGTGACTCGCGCCGACGGTTTTTTGCTGGATGATCTGGAGGCGTCGCTCTGTTGGAATTCGTTGGAAGGCCGCGGATCGGGTTTTGGATGGGACCGGCGGAACGCGCACCGCCTGAAGATCCTGCCGCGCATACCGGGGCCAACACAGAATGAGTTTCGCATGAGGAATTTCCTGTCGGTGGCATTCGATCAGGAAGATCATCCGGTGGGGAGGATCTTTCTGGTGAACCGCCGGCCGGGCCGGGAAGCGTTTTTGCCGGAAGACCTGGCGTGGCTGGAAAAAGTGGCGCGGCACATAAGCTCGCCGCTGGAAAATATCTTCCTGCTGAGGCATTTGCGGGCACGCGCGATAGAGGCGGAACGTTCGCGAATATCGCGCGACCTGCACGACGGGATTCTGCAGACATTGTTGAGCATCGAGATTCAGCTGGACGTGCTGCGGCGGAAGGTAACCACGCATCCGGAGCAGGTGGAATCCGGGCTGACTTCGCTGCATCAGACGGTAAGGAACGAGGGTGGGGAATTGCGGCACATGGTGACAGATTTGCGGCCGCTGCGCGTACAGTCCGCGGATCTGGTCGATTTAATGCGGGGATTCGCGGAGCGCTTCCGAAACGAATCGGGGCTGGCGCTGGATTTGCTCGTGGATTCGGTGGATTTGCACGTTCCCGACCGTGTTTGCCGCGAGATTTTCCAGATATACAGAGAAGCACTCAACAACATAAAAAAGCATGCGAAGGCTTCCCATGTCGTGGTAAAACTGTCGCAGGATGACAGCCGGCTCGCCCTGGTGGTCGACGACAACGGTGAAGGGTTCAGTTTCGCCGGTCGATTCACGGGGGACGAGCTCGACCGCCTACGGTTGGGTCCGATTTCCATCAAGGAAAGAACGCGCACAGTCGGGGGAGTGCTGACTGTGGAGTCAAACCCGGGGCATGGTGCGCGCTTAACGATTGAGGTTCCGCTCGGCTGACTATGGCAAAGACGACGAAACAGCAAATCCGAGTATTGATGGCAGATGACCACGCGATCTTCCGCGACGGCTTGCGCAAGCTGTTGGACGGCGATGACGAAATTACCATCGTTGGCGAGGCGCAAAACGGCGCCGAATGTATCAAGATGCTGGCGAAGCTGAAACCGGACATCCTGCTGCTGGACCTGCGCATGCCGGACAAAGACGGGCTGGCAGTGCTGGAAGAAGTCAATTTCGACCAGATTCCGACGCGCGTAATCGTGCTGACTGCGGCAGAAGATGACCGCGACGTGGTGCGGGCGATGCGGCTGGGCGCGCGCGGCGTGGTGCTGAAGCAATCGGCGACTGATCTTCTGGTGAAGAGCATTCACCGCGTGCATGCGGGCGAGATCTGGCTGGATAACCGGATGACCGCGGAAGTGATGAAGGCCTTCGCGAAGTCGTCGGAATCCGGGCCACGGCGCGAGAAGCCGCTGCTGTCGGACCGGGAAAAAGAGATTGTGCAGCTGGTGGCGCAGGGCTTCCGGAATAAGGAAATCGGTGAGAAGTTGTTTATCTCCGAGCAGACGGTGAAGAATCACCTGCACAACATTTTCGACAAGCTGGGCGTTTCGGACCGCCTGGAACTGGCGTTGTATGCCATTCATCACCGGCTGATCGACCAGACATAGACAGAATTCGCATCTAGAAATAAAAAGGGCGCAGTGGAACAAGGCTGCGCCCTTTTTCTGTGTGGCTGATTAATCGGCGGCCGGCGCGGGAACGGGCTCGCCGACGAGCTGTGGCTGCTCCTTCCGGTAGCTATAGGTGGTGAAGACGAAGGCGACTAGGATGAAGGCACCGAGGGCGAATAGGGTATCGCCGGGGACGCGCATCCAGCGCAGCGTTTGCATGATCGGGCTGCCGAGGAATTCCGAGCTGCGCGCGAACCAGTAGCCGTGATTCACACTGGCCCAGGTTTGCATCAAGCCGACGGGCAGCAGGCTACCGACACACATGGCGAAGAGGCCGATGTTCATCAACCAGAACGAGGCCTTCAGCCAATTTTCTTTCCATTGTTTGGCGGGATTCATCGCGCGCAGGCAGACGAGCATCAAGCCGATGCCGAGCATGCCATAGACACCGAAGAGAGCGGCGTGGCCGTGCAGCGGAGTGGTGTTGAGGCCCTGCATGAAGTAGAGAGCGATGGGCGGGTTGATCATGAAGCCGAAGAGGCCGGCGCCAACCATGTTCCAGAAAGCGACGGCAACGAAGAAGTAGATGGGCCACCTGTAACGCTGGGCCCATACGGTGAGTTTGCCGCGGCGGAGGTCGTCCACCGCGGGATAGGCGACCATCGCGAGCGGCACGACTTCCAGCGCGCTGAACACGGAACCGAATGCGAGCGCGACAGTAGGCGTGCCGGAGAAGTACAAGTGGTGGCACGTGCCAATGATGCCGCCGGCCAAGAAGATCGTGGCGGAGAGCAGCGCGGCCTTTGCAGCCATCGCGGGTTGAATCAATCCCAGTCGCGTGAAGAAAAAGGCGATCACGGTGGTGGCGAAAACTTCGAAGAAGCCTTCCACCCAGAGGTGGACCACCCACCAGCGCCAATATTCGACGATGGAGAGGTGAGTGTGTTGTCCCCAGGAGAGGCCGGCGCCGTAGAACAGGCCGATCGCGGCGGCAGAGATGATGAAGAGCCAAAGGAGTTGGCGCTGGTCGCCGGCTTGTTTGAGGGCGGGGCGCACGGCGCGGAGGACGAGGAAGAGCCAGATGAGCAAGCCCACGAAAAGCAGGATCTGCCAACCGCGGCCGAGGTCGACGTATTCGTAGCCCTGGTGTCCCCACAGAAATGAGCCGGAAGGGGAGAGCTTGTTGTGGATGCTCAGATATTCGCCGGCCATGGAGCCTGCGACAATGACAAGCAGGGCTGCGAACAGGACATGAACGCCCAGGGCCTGGAATTTCGGCTCATGTTTGCTGACGAGCGGGCCGATGAAAAGGCCGGCGGCGAGCCACGCGGTGGCAATCCAGAAAATGCCGAGCTGGACGTGCCAGGTGCGCGTGACGCTATAGGGCAGGATTTGCGAAAGCTTAATGCCGTAGAAGCCGTCGCCCTCCACGCCGTAGTGAGCAGTGACAACGCCCATGAGGATTTGAACGAGGATCAACGCAGAGACCACCCAGAAGTATTTGAGCGTGGCGCGTTGCGAAGGTGTGGCTTTCCATTCGCCAAGCGGATCGGAGAGGGGAAGAGCGGGGAGCACCTCCTTGTCCGTCTCCGAGGCGTACCACCACACCATGGCGCAGATGCCGGCGAGCAACATGATAATGCTGACGCCGGTCCACATGACACTGTCGCCCGTGGGGCGATTGCCAACGAGCGGCTCGAAGGGCCAATTCTGGGTGTAGCTGACAGTGTCACCGGGACGAGTGGCGGAGGCGGACCAAGCGGTCCAGAAAATGAACGCGGCGAACTGGCGCATGCGTTCGGGAGTGCTGACACTTCCGGCGGGAATGGCGTAAGCCTTGTTACCGTTCATGAAAACGCCGGAATAATGGACGAGGTTGGCTTCGAACGCCCGGGCGCGCACGGGCTCGATAACGATGGAGTGCGTTGCGGAGTCGTAGGTGTTGAGGCGATACATTTCCTCGAGGCGACCGCGGAGTTTGCCGCGATCTTCGGCGGAAAGGTGATCGTAGTCCGTGAGGAATTCCTTCTGCGCCCATTCATTTAGGACGAAGGTGGCCTCACGGTGTAGCCAGTCGGCAGTCCAGTCAGGCGCGACGTAACTGCCATGCCCCCAGACGGAGCCGACTTCCATCCCGCCGAGGGCCTGCCAGACGTTCTGGCCGCGTTCGACGTCGCCACTGGGAATGACGATTGCGCCACCGGTCGTAACCACCGATTCCGGCAGAGGCGGCATTTTCTGGTAGATGCGAGTGCCGATCCAGCCAAGCACGGCGAACGAAAGGGAAAAGACGAGTGCAAAACTGACCCAAAGTCTTCTCATGGGACCTCTTCTGTGTGATCGATATCGTCGTCAGGATACGGTTAAGAGTCGCCACTGACAGTAACTTTAGTCACAGCAAGGATTCCCAACAGGAAGTTGAGTGGGAGGTTGAACAGGAAGTGGAGTAAGAACCCAAAAGCGCTAGTCTACGGCGCGGAAGTAAAGAGGGCAAGGTCCGACCGACGCGCTAATCTTTTTCGAGTATTGCCACGGGTTGCCGCAGTCCGTATTCTCACGCTACTTCGGGGGAAGTGTTCAGCGGCAGGGCGATTCCGCGCGGCCGAGGAACTTTACAACGTACGGGAATGGACCCCAGCAATCCGAGGGCGTGCCAGGGGTGTGAGCATGCGCTGATTGGGCCTGCTGGTGCGTGTGGATGCGTGTGCCTCCGCGAAGAAAACGAGAGATGAAATCCGTCGAGGCGAGGAGAGTGGAATGAGGTTTTGGCGAAACTGTGTGTGGCTGCTAGTGCTGGTCGCGATGTGCGGAGTGGACAGCAGGGCGCAGGAGATCACGGCAAGCATACGTGGAGTGGTGCTGGATGCGAGCGGCGGGGTGGTGGCCAAAGCGACGGTGGCAGCGACCCAAGAGGAAACAGGGCTGAAACGCAGCACATCGACCGATGCGCAGGGCGCGTACGTGCTGGTGGAACTTCCCGTGGGGCACTACCGCCTGGAAGCGGAAGGAAAAGGATTCAAGAAGTACGTGCAGGACGGAATTTCGTTAAACGTAAACCAGACCGCGACGGTGGCGATTCATCTGTCGGTGGGGTTGCCAACACAAGAAGTGGAGGTCAGCACGGATGCGCCGCTTGTGGAGCCGACGGTGACCAGCCTCGGAATGGCGGTTGGCGAGCGCGAGGTTTTGGACTTGCCGCTGAACGGGCGGCAGTTCACGCAATTGGGCTTGCTACAGCCGGGAGTGGTGCCGATTACGCCGGGTTTGGCCGAGGCAGGAGGCACCCTGCGGGAAGGGCAGGCCTATGCCGTGAACGGGCAAAGGCCGGAATCGAATAACTTCATGATTGATGGCGCCGACAATTTCAACGCCGTGGACGGCGGGTTCGTGATGGAGCCGCCGGTGGACGCAATCTCGGAGTTTCGCATCCTGACCCACACGGCGAACGCGGAATTCGGACACAGCACGGGATCGACAACAAACATCATCACGCGTTCAGGGACCAACGCGTTTCACGGCGCGGCGTGGGAATTTTTCCGCAACAACGCATTGGACGCCAAGAGTTTTTTCGCCGACAGCGTGGAACCCCTGCACCGAAACCAGTTCGGCGGCACGATTGGCGGGCCGATTCGGAAGGACAAGACCTTTTTCTTCGGCTACTACGAAGGGTTGCGCGATTCCCAGGGAGAAACCACGCGGACGACCGTTCCATCCGATGCGGAGCGACAAGGCAATTTCGGGCATTTGTGCACCGACACAATTGCGAAGGGCCAGACGCAGCCCGATTACTTCGATACGTCAGGGACTTGTCTGTTGGGCAACGGCTCTGCGCCAGATCCAAACGGCCAGCTGATGAATTTCTTTGTGCCGCCAAATTCGCCGCCAATCATGTACGCGTTCAATCAATTGCCGTCGATCAATGCGATATCGCAGAATCTGCTGGCGTTTTATCCGGAGGCGAATTCCGGGGCGTACGGGTACGTTTCGACGCAACTGTTTACAGCGAACCTGGATCAGTTTGGCGCGCGAGTGGACCACTACCTGACACCAAGCGACGTGCTGAATTTCCGGTACAGCTTCGCGCAGCGCAGTCAGACTGACCCGCTTTCGACGTCAGGCGCGAATGTGCCCGGGTTTCCCGTGGGCCAGAATCAACGGGCGCAAAATTTCGTGGCCCAAGAGACGCACACGTTCTCGCCGACGATCGTGGGGCTTTTCCGGTTCTCATATCTGCGGAATAAGTTTTTGTTCGACGAACATCTGAACCACACCGATCCTGCCAGCCTGGGTTTCACCTACGCGCCGAGTCTTGAGGCCGCGATCGGGCCGCCGTTTGTGCAAGTGGGCGGGTACGCTTCGATCGGGGATCCGATCACCGGGCCAAGGAACACGTATCAGAATTCATATGACTTTTCGGGCTCGCTGACGTGGATCAAGGGCAAGCACCAGATGAAGTTCGGCGGTGGCTACCAGTATGATCAGATCAACGTACTGCAGGGAATCGCGACGAACGGATTCTTCGTATTCGCAAACTTCCCGGTGAGCTATCCCATGGCCAGTTTTCTGTTTGGACAGCCGGTATTTTTCCTTCAGGGCGGCGGCGATTTTTCACGCGGGTTGCGGGGAAACGCGTTTGATTTGTACGCGCAGGATACATGGAAGGTAACGCCGCGGCTTACGGTGAATTACGGACTGCGGTACGAGGTGCCTTTTCCCAATACCGAAATTCAGGACCGGCAGAATCTGTGGATACCGGGGCGACAGTCGACCGTATTTCCCACCGCGCCGGAGGGCCTGCTGTATCCGGGAGACAAAGGCGTGCCACGCGGATTGATCCCCACGGAATGGAACGCGTTTGCGCCGAGAGTGGGATTGTCGTGGGACGTGACCGGAAAGGGGCAGTGGCTGGTGACGGCCGCGTACGGGATCTTCTACGATCCGTACTACACGGGGCAGGGCGGGCCGTTGCAAACGCCAGTGAGCGCGCCGCCGTATTTGCAGACGCCACAAATCCAGCTGCCGAATTTTGCTGACCCCTATAACGGAGAGAATCCCTTCAATGGCGGCTTTGCGCAGCCAATGACGTTGCTGACACTCGATCCAAACCTGCGGCTACCCTATGCACAAGATTGGAATCTGAACGTCGAGAGGGCGTTTGGAAGCAATTGGCTGCTGGAGATCGGTTACATCGGGACAAAAGGAACGAAGTTGCCGCGGTTCATCGAAGGGAACCCGACGGTTTACGACCCATCGCTCAGTTATGAAGACAACGTGCAGCTTTCGGACCAGCGCCGCTGGTATTCCGGGTGCACGGTGGCGAATCCGTCGCCATGCACGTACTCGTCGGCAGGATTGATCAGTGGGATTGCGAACTCAAGTTATAACGCGCTACAAGCGAGCCTGACGAAGCGGTTCTCGCACGGATTATCGTTCCTGGTTTCGTACACCTATTCGAAGACGCTGGATGACTCGTCGACGTTCAACATCACCGGGTCTGCTTCGCAGAGCGTGGCCGGCGAGAACGATCTGGCGCAGAATCCATTCGATCTGAAGTCGGAATATGGAAGATCGATGTTTGATGCGCGGCACCGGTTTGTGGCGAGCTACCAGTGGAATCTGCCATGGTTCAACCACCCGCAAAACTGGTACGGGCATATTCTGGGGAATTGGCAGGTGAACGGGATCACCACGCTGATGAGCAACACGCCGTTTACGGTGTACGATTCGAGCAATCCTCCAGCGGAGGGAAGTGCGCCGGAAATCTCCGGATTCTTCAGCGCACGGCCGAATCTGGCTGGGAATCCCAACACCGGGAGCTGCGCGACGAATGGAGCTGCCGTCCGAAGCGCGGAATGCTGGTTCAACACCGGTGCGTATCAGCATGCGCCGGACGGGCAATTTGGAAATGTGGGGCGGAATACCCTGAAGGGGCCGGCGTATCAGCAATGGGATTTTTCTGCGATTAAAACGATCCCCATTCACGAGGCGACAAGCCTGCAGTTCCGGGCGGAATTCTTCAACATTTTCAATAACGTGAATTTCCGGCTGCCCGATAACGACATCAATTCGCCCGGATTTGGGTATATTACGGCAGCGCAACCGGGGCGCATCGTGCAATTGGCGCTGAAGTTCCTGTTTTAGTACTACTGTGTCACAAAATGGACACAAGCCTGATATTTGTAAGGCAGGGTTCCATTTCCGGCTGATAGTCTG
>Ga0335077_10000080_pt1 | contig 93221 bp, 85 predicted proteins | sample Lox_Sample_31_FD_207151 | JGI IMG/M metagenome (GOLD analysis project Ga0335077, IMG submission 207151) | Soil microbial communities from Loxahatchee National Wildlife Refuge, Florida, United States - Lox_Sample_3.1 | ecosystem: Environmental > Terrestrial > Soil > Wetlands | place: USA... | reverse complement strand
TGGTCGTGCCCGCCGGCATCGCGCGCCAGACGGCCGAGGCAGCGCAAGCGCGCGAAAACAACGAAGGCGACAAGCGCCGCAAGCTTGCCGAGGGCGTGCTCGGCCTCGACATGTACAACATGCGCGAAGGCCTCGAACGCGCCGGCTTGAAGTACGTGGACTGAGCCCATGACGACCGATCCCCTCAACTGGCACGTCGGTCTGGTCGGCTACGGCGAGGTCGGGCGCATCCTGGCGGAGGACCTGCGCAAGCAGGGCATGACGATCAGCGCCTGCGACATCAAGATCGGCACCCGTGCCGAAGCGCCGTTGCGCGAGCATGCGTCGGAGCATGGGGTCGACCTCGTGGTGGCGCACGCGGACCTCGCGCGGCGGGCGGACTTCATCGTGTCCGCCGTGACGGCGAGCCAGGCGGTGCCGGTGGCGCAGGCGTGTGGGCCCGGTGTACGCGATGGCGCTTGGTTCCTCGATTTCAATTCGTCATCGCCCGGGGCCAAGCAGCGCGCGGCCGAGTTCGTCGATGCGGCGGGCGGGCGCTACGTCGAAGGTGCCGTGATGACGTCGATGCCGCCGTATCGCATCAAGGTCCCGCTGCTGCTCGGCGGCCCGGGCGCGGCGGCGCTGCAGCCGCTGCTCGGCGTCCTCGGATTCGCCGCCAAGGTCGCGAGCGGGAAGCTCGGCGTCGCGTCGGCCACCAAGATGTGTCGCAGCGTGATGATCAAGGGCTTGGAGGCGATGGTGATCGAAAGCTTCACCGCGGCGCGCGCCTACGGCGTCGAGGATGCCGTGCTCGCATCCTTGAAAGAGACGTTTCCCGCCATCGACTGGGAAAAGCAGGGCGCGTATTTCTTCCAGCGTGTCATCGAGCATGGCCGGCGGCGCAGCGAAGAAATGCGCGAGGTCGCCGAGACGGTGCGCGAGATCGGGCTCACACCGTGGTCGGCGCACGGTACGGCCGAACGCCAGGCGTGGGTGGCGGATCTCGCCGACGAAGGTCTGTTCGGCGCGCGAGGGACCGGCGCATTCGCCCGCAGCGCCGACTGGCGCGCCGAAGCCGATCGCATCCTGGCTCGTGTGAAACCCGCATCCTGAGGTGACAAGCATGCAATTCGAAAAGACGCCCGGCTGGCTCGACTGGTACGCGAACCCTTCGAAGCCGCGCTTCCGGGCTCCCGCGGGCAGTGTCGACGCGCACTGCCACGTGTTCGGACCCGGTGCGGAATTTCCGTTCGCGCCGGAGCGCAAGTACACCCCCTGTGATGCGTCCAAGCGACAGCTGTACGCCTTGCGTGACCACCTCGGCTTCGCCCGCAACGTGGTGGTGCAGGCGACGTGCCACGGCGCCGACAACCGCGCGATGGTCGATGCGCTCCTCCATGCGAACGGCATGGCACGCGGTGTCGCGACCGTGCGCCGCAGCGTGACCGATCGCGAGTTGCAGGACCTGCACGACGCGGGCGTGCGCGGCGTGCGCTTCAATTTCGTCAAGCGCCTGGTCGACTTCACCCCGAAGGACGAGCTGCTCGAAATCGCCGGGCGCATTGCCAGGCTGGGCTGGCACGTCGTCATCTACTTCGAGGCCGTCGACCTGCCGGAGCTGTGGGACTTCTTCACTGCGCTGCCGACCACGGTCGTCGTCGATCACATGGGCCGGCCCGACGTGCGCAAGCCGGTCGACGGGCCGGAGTTCGAACTGTTCGTTCGCTTCATGCGCGAACATGCCAACGTCTGGTCGAAGGTGACCTGCCCGGAGCGCCTGTCCGTGACCGGCCCGCGCGCGCTCGACGGCGAGCGCAACGCGTATCGCGACGTGGTGCCGTTCGCGCGGCGGATCGTCGAGACGTTCCCGGATCGGGTCCTGTGGGGCACCGACTGGCCGCATCCAAACCTCACCAGCCACATGCCCGACGACGGCCTCCTGGTGGACTTCATCCCCCACATCGCCGCGACGCCGGAGTTGCAGCGCAAGCTGCTGGTCGACAACCCGATGCGCCTCTATTGGCCCGAGTTGGTCTAGCGATTCCTCGAACGACGATGACATCGCGCAGGGACCCGGGCGATATTGCGGTCGCGGCCATTGCTGCACTCGCGGCCATGTTGGCCGCCGCATGCGGTACCACGCCGCCTGCGGTTCCTGCCCTGACCCTCGGTGCCGATCCGGCTGCCGCATGCGCCGCCCTGACTGCACCCGTGCCGGCCAACGCAATCGGACTGCCGAGCGGCGGTGCGAGCATCGAGTCGGCGGTGTTGGTGCCCGAGGCCGAGCTCGCGGTCGCTGCGCGCGGACCTTCGCCCGCGGCGCGTATCACCCCGCCGACGCCGCGATTCTGTCGTCTGCTCGGCCAGATCGCTCCGCTCGATCCGCAAGCGCCGCCGATCCGCTTTCAGGTGAACCTGCCTCTGAGCTGGAATGGCCGGACCGTCCAGTACGGGGGCGGCGGATTCAACGGCACGTTGATCACCGCGCAGGGGCTGATTCCCGCTGCGCGCTTCGACCGGCCGACGCCGCTCGCGTCGGGATACGTGACCTACGGGACCGACTCCGGTCACCAGATGATCCAGGGTAAACCGGTCCAGACGTTCGCGTTGAACGACGAAGCGCTGTTGAACTTCGCGTACGCTTCCTACAAGAAGGTGCGCGACGTCGCCGTTTTTCTCGTGCAGCGTGCCTACGGCACCCGGCCGGAAAAACTCTACTTCGTCGGCAGTTCCGAAGGCGGGCGCGAGGGCCTCACGATGGCGCAGCGCTACCCGCTCGACTTCGACGGCATCTTCAGCCGCGTGCCGGTGATTCACTGGACCGGCCTGCAGCACGCCGGGACGCGCGCCGGCATGGCCTCGATGGGCGAAGCCTGGCTGGGCCCGGCGCAGGTGAAACTCGTCAACGACGCCGTGCTGGCGGCGTGTGACGCGAGAGACGGCCTGGCCGATGGTATCGTGTCGGACGCGGTCGGCTGCCGCAAGAAGTTCGATATCGCGGCCTTGCAGTGCGCGCCGGGCGCGGGCGGCGACACCTGCCTGAGCGAAGCGCAGGTGCGTGCGGTGCAGACCCTGCATTCGTCCTATCGCTTCCCGTTCCCGCTCGCCAACGGCTTGCAGGAGTATCCGGGCTGGGGCGTCTCGGGCGAAGCGACCCCTGCGTTCGCTTCAACCGGCGGGTGGAGTGCGTGGTGGCTCGGTTCGGCTCCGCCGATGTTGCCGCCGCAGCCGAACAACGGCATCGCCTGGATCTACGGCGGCGGTGCGATCCAGTACTTCTACGCGCGCGACCCCAACTTCGATATCAGGCGCTACCGGCCGGAAGACTTTGCGCCGCGCGTGCGCGAGATTTCCGCCCTGATGGACTCGACCAACCCGGACCTGCGTGCCTTCCACGCACGCGGCGGCAAGCTCATCATGCTTGAACACATGGCGGACTACGCGCAGAGTCCGTACGCGGGCATCGGCTACTACGAGGCGGTGGTCGCGCTCATGGGCAGGGCAACGGTCGACCGTTTCATGCGTCTCTACACGGCGCCGGGCGTCGACCACGTGGGCAGCGGCGCGCCGGCCAACGTCGACATGTTTGCGGCACTCGTCGACTGGGTGGAACGTGGCCGCGCTCCGGCCGGGCTCGAGCTGGTCGAGCAGCCGGTGCAGGCGCCGTTCCCGGTGCAGCGCGCGCGTCCCCTGTGCGAATGGCCGCAGTGGCCGCGCTACAAGGGTGGCGACGCGACGCAGGCATCCAGCTTCGAATGCACGCAGTGAGGAGCCGAGCATGGCACTGCACAAGCCCTACAAGGACGTTCCCGGCACGACCATCTTCGATGCCGAGCAGTCGCGCCTGGGCTACCACCTGAATCAGTTCTGCATGTCGCTGATGAAGCCGGAAAACCGCGCGCGCTTCAAGGCGGACCCGCGCGCCTACCTCGACGAATGGCCGATGACCGAGGAACAGAAGCAGGCCGCGCTGGCGCTCGACCTGAACCGCTGCATTGCCCTGGGCGGCAACATCTATTTCCTCGCCAAGCTCGGTGCCACCCACGGCAAGAGCTTCCAGCAGATGGCGGGCAGCATGACCGGCATGAGCGAGCAGGAGTATCGCGACATGATGATCCGCGGCGGCCGCCCGATCGAAGGCAACCGCTATATCGGGGAGAAGAAGTAGTGGCGCGCATCACCGCCAGTGTCTACACGTCGCACGTCCCGGCGATCGGGGCGGCGCTCGACCACGGCAAGGCCGGCGAAGCCTACTGGCAGCTCGTCTTCAGCGGGTACGAGCTCTCCAAGCAATGGATGCGGGAACACACGCCCGACGTGATCTTCCTCGTCTACAACGATCACGCCACCGCGTTCAGCCTCGAGATCATTCCGACCTTCGCGATCGGTACCGCGGCGGAATTCCCGGTCGCCGACGAAGGCTGGGGTCCGCGACCGGTGCCCAAGGTGATCGGCCATCCCGAACTGGCGGCACACATCGCGCAATCGGTGATCCAGGACGATTTCGACCTCACCATCGTGAACAGGATGGACGTCGACCACGGACTGACGGTGCCGCTTAGCCTCATGTGCGGCCAGGCGCAGGCGTGGCCGTGCCCGGTGATTCCGTTCGCGGTCAACGTCGTGCAATACCCGGTGCCGTCGGGCCGCCGCTGCTTCATGCTCGGCCAGGCGGTGCGGCGGGCGATCGAGTCGTTCGACCAGCCCCTGAACGTGCAAATCTGGGGCACCGGCGGCATGAGCCACCAGCTGCAAGGGCCGCGCGCCGGCCTGATCAACAGGGAATTCGACACCCGTTTCCTCGACCAGCTGATCGCCGATCCCGCCCGGCTGGCGAACATGCCGCACATCGACTACGTGCGCGAGGCCGGCTCCGAGGGGATCGAACTGGTGATGTGGCTGATCGCGCGCGGTGCGATGGCCGACGTCGACGGCGGCAAGGCGCTGCGCGTCGTGCACCGCTTCTACCACGTGCCGGCGTCGAACACGGCGGTGGGCCACCTGATCCTGGAGAACACCTGATGGGCAAGCGAATCGGCGTCGCGTTGATCGGTGCCGGCGCGTTCGGCACCAAGCACCTCGATGCGATCAAGCTGATCGACGGCGTCGAGGTCGTGTCGGTGGTTGGACGCGAACTCGACAAGACGAAGGAGGTGGCGGCCAGCTACGGGATCGCGCACGCGGCCACCGAGCTCGAATCGAGCCTCGCGCTCGCCCAGGTCGACGCCGTGATCCTCTGCACGCCGACCCAGATGCACGCGGCGCAGGCGCTCGCCTGCCTCGAGGCGGGCAAGCACGTGCAGGTGGAGATTCCGCTCGCCGACAGCCTGCACGACGCCGAGGCGGTGGTGGCGCTGCAAAAGCAGACCGGTCTGGTCGCGATGTGCGGTCACACGCGCCGTTTCAATCCGAGCCACCAGTGGGTGCACCGGCGCATCGCGCAGGGCGAGCTCACGATCCAGCAGATGGACGTGCAGACGTACTTCTTCCGCCGCACCAACATCAACGCGCTCGGTCAGCCACGCTCGTGGACCGATCACCTGCTGTGGCATCACGCCGCGCACACGGTCGATCTCTTCGCTTATCAGACCGGCGGCACGATCGTCGCTGCCAACGCACTGCAAGGACCGATCCATCCGGCGCTGGGCATCGCGATGGACATGTCGATCCAGCTCAAGAGCAGCACGGGCGCGATCTGCACGCTGTCGCTGTCGTTCAACAACGACGGCCCGCTCGGCACGTTCTTCCGCTACATCTGCGACCACGGCACCTATGTCGCGCGCTACGACGATCTCTACGACGGCAAGGACGCGAAGATCGACGTGTCGAAGGTCGACGTGTCGATGAACGGCATCGAGTTGCAGGATCGCGAGTTCTTCGCCGCGATCCGCGCAGGACGCGAGCCGAACGCCAGCGTCGCAATGGTGCTGCCCTGCTATCGCACCCTGCACCAGCTGGAACGGCAGCTGGCACGCAGCGCCTGAGGCCGCGCGATCGCCATGAAGCAACGCCGGATCGGGCCGTTCAGCGTGACGGCAATCGGCCTCGGCTGCATGAACCTGAGCCACGCCTACGGGGCGCCGCCGCCCCTTGCGGACGCCGAGGCGCTGCTTCACGCGGCGATCGCCGCGGGCGTGAACTACTTCGACAGCGCGGCGCTGTATGGCTTCGGCGCCAACGAAGAGCTGGTCGGGCGCACGCTCAAGCCGTATCGCGGGCGCATCGTGCTCGCCAGCAAATGCGGCATGACCGGAGTCGAGGGCAAGCGCGTCATCGACGGGCGGCCCGACACGATCCACCGCACCTGCGACGACAGCCTGCGCCGCCTGCAGACGGACGTCATCGATCTCTACTATCTGCATCGCTGGGACAAGACCGTGCCGATCGAGGACAGCGTCGGTGCGCTGGCGGATCTTGTACGCGCGGGCAAGGTGCGCGCGATCGGGCTCTCGGAGGTGTCGGCGCCGACCTTGCGGCGTGCGCACGCGGTGCATCCGGTCAGCGCCCTGCAGAACGAATACTCGCTCTGGACCCGCAATCCGGAGATCGCAGGACTGGCCGCGTGCCGGGAACTCGGGGTCGCGTTCGTCGCCTTCAGTCCGCTCGCGCGGAGGTACCTGACCGGGACGCTGCGCGATGTCGGCGGCTTCGCCGAGAAGGACATCCGGCGCGCGATGCCGCGCTTCGAGGCGGAGAACTATGCGGCGAACCTGCGCCTGCTCGAAGAGTTCGGATCGATCGCGCGCGCCGTCGGGTGCACGCAGGCGCAGCTCGCGCTCGCCTGGCTGCTGGCGCGCGGAGACAACGTGGTGCCGATCCCCGGCACGACGCGTGTCGATCACCTGCGCGAGAACATGGGTGCGCTCACGGTCGAACTGGATGCGGCGACGCTCGGTCGCCTGGATGCGCTGATCAACCAGGACACCGTCGCCGGAGCGCGTTACAGCGCGGCCACGCAGGCCGAGATCGACACCGAAGAGTTTCCGTCCCGCTGAAGGGGGCCGGCGTGCGCTTCGCATCCCGCCCGACCCAGTTGCGCCGGCGCCTGCTCGCTGCGGGCGCGCTCGCCGCCGCGCGCCCGGCGTTTGCGGCGGCGAGCTACCCGAATCGTCCGATCGCGCTGATCGTCCCCTTCGCCGCCGGTGGCATCGCCGACCTGACGGCGCGCATCGTCGCCGAAGCGCTGGCGCGCGACCTGCAACAGCCGATCGTGATCGACAACCGGCCGAGCGCGGGGAACATCGTCGGTACCGCAGCGGTCGCGAAGGCACACCCCGACGGCTATACGCTGCTGCTGATGAGCAACGGGAACGCGGTAAGCGCGAGCCTGTTTCGCCAGCTTCCGTTCGATGTCAGCAAGGACTTCGCGCCGGTGAGCACGCTCGGCTTCTTCGACCTCGTGCTGCTGGTCGATCGCGGATCGCGCTTCGCCCAACTCGGCGACGTTCTCGACGAAGCGCGCAAGCGGCCGGGCAAGCTGACGATCGGCACGATCGCAATCGGCAGCACGCAGAATCTGGCCGCCGAACTGTTCAAGCGCAGCGCCGGCATCGACGCACTGATCGTGCCGTATCGGGCGTCGCCGGCAGTGGTGAGCGCGTTGCGGGCGGGCGAGGTCGACCTCGCGTTCGAGATCCTCGGACCGCTGCTCGGCCAGATCCGGGCCGGCGCCGTGCGCGCGGTGGCGGTCACGTCGGAGGCGCGGATCGCGGCCCTGAACGACGTGCCGACTGTCCAGGAGGCCACGGGGTTGAAGGACTACGTGGTCGCCTCGTGGAATGCGCTCGCCGCCCCCGCCGGAACACCGAAGCCGATCGTCGATCGGCTTGCCGCTTCGACGCGGGCGGCCCTCGCAGCGCCTGGTACGCGTGGACGCCTCGAGGCGCTCGGGGTCAGGCCGCAAGCGGGGACCCCGGCCGAACTGCAGGCGCTGCTCACGCGCGAGATCGGTCGCTGGCGGTCGGTCATCCTCGCCGCACACATTCCCCCACGATGAATTCCCGGAGCACGCAGATGGCACACCCCAAACGCGTCCAGGTCGCAATCGTCGGCGCGGGCCCTTCAGGCCTCCTTCTAGGCCAATTGCTGCACAAGGCCGGCATCGAAAACGTCATCCTCGAGCAGCGCAGCGCCGAGTACGTGCTCGGCCGCATCCGCGCGGGCGTGCTGGAGCAGACGACCGTCGACCTTCTGGAAGAGGCGGGCGTCGCCGGACGCCTGCATCACGAAGGCCTGATCCACGACGGCACCCAGATGTCGTTCGGCGGCACGCGGCATCGGATCAACTTTCGCGATCTGACGGGTGGCAAGACCGTCACCGTATATGGCCAGACCGAAGTCACGCGCGACCTGATGGAGGCGCGCCAGCAGCAAGGCGTGCCGACGGTCTACGAGGCGCACGACGTCAGCGTGCACGATTTCGATGCCCGGCCGTTCGTGCGCTTCCGCAGCGACGGCGTGGCCCGGGAGATCGCGTGCGACTTCATCGCCGGTTGCGACGGCTATCACGGCGTCACGCGTGCGAGCGTGCCGGCCGGTGCGATCCAGACGTTCGAGCGCGTGTACCCGTTCGGGTGGCTGGGCGTGCTCTCGGATACGCCGCCCGTGAGCGACGAGCTGATCTACTGCAACCACCCGCGCGGCTTCGCCTTGTGCAGCATGCGTTCGGCGATCCGCAGCCGCTACTACGTGCAGTGTTCGCTCGACGAGAGGGCCGAGAGCTGGACCGACCAGATGTTCTGGGACGAGCTGCGCCGGCGCCTCGACCCGGAAGCCGCGGAAACGATCGTCACCGGGCCGTCGATCGAGAAGAGCGTCGCGCCCCTGCGCAGTTTCGTCGCCGAGCCGATGCGCTTCGGCAGGCTGTTCCTGGCCGGCGACGCCGCGCACATCGTGCCTCCGACCGGCGCCAAGGGCCTGAATCTTGCCGCCTCGGACGTGCGCTTCCTGGCGCGGGCGCTGATGGAGTTCTATCGCGACCGGAGCGAGGAAGGCCTGGATCGATACTCCGCACGCGCTTTGGGGCGGATCTGGAAGGCCGAGCGATTCTCGTGGTGGATGACGTCGCTGCTGCATCGGTTCCCCGATGCCGGCGAATTCGCCGCGCGCATCCAGCGCGCCGAGCTCGACTATCTGTTCAGCTCGGTGGCGGCGCAGACGTCGCTTGCCGAGAACTACGTCGGGCTGCCCTTCGTCGACTGACGACGCGCCGGCCGCGGGGCTGACCACGCGGTCGGGTCAAAGCCCTTCTTCTAGCCAAACTTTGACTTCGATCACGTAGTAGCCCTTCGCTCCATGGATTCCAGGGCAGCATGGGACCTGACACTCGGGACGGAATGGGATGGCGCTGCGAAGCAGAGCATCTGAGTCGGTCTGGCTCGAATCCCGCCGTCATGCACCGTTTGCTTTGTGCGCTCCTGCTTCGTGCGGCACTCGCGTTTGCCGTCATCGTTGCGCCCCTGGGCTGTGCTCATCGGCCGCCGGTGCCGCAGACCATCGAGATACGTGTCGTTGCAGACGATCCGGCCTGGGCGGGGCGGCTCGAATGCGAAGCGGCGAACGCGGCCGGGAAATGGGCATTCTCCGCTCCCGGTTCTGTCGCGGTGGTGCCGGATTGCTCAGCGCTGCAGATCACCTGCTCTTCGCCTGCGGGCGTCACCTCGCCGAGCACCTCGCACAGGGGCACCCACGAGGGCGCGTCCACTGGTGCCAAGGTTGGCGCTGGTGCGGGCGTAGCGGCCGCCGCCGCCACTGCATCCGTCATCAGCCCAACCATGGCCGTCCTGCTGGTCGTGGGAAGCGCGGGCCAGGGGGCGACGATCGGCGGCTTCGTGGGTGCACTGAGTTCCGGCGATCAGGCGCAGTATCCGAGCCCGATCGTGCTGCACATCAAGAGCGCACCGCCGGGCGACGCCAAGCAGGTTCGTCGACCCTCGGGCTGATGGCACCTGCGGCTGCAGCGGCCGCCGGCAAGCCTGACCGATCGCGTCAGGGGCCGGTGTTTAACATCCGCTGCAGACGGACGCCCGTCGACGAGCCGCGCCGCGGCCTGGCGTCCGCCGTCAACCTAGAGGTGAAGCGGTGGAGATGGATGGGACGCCCGAATCGCGAGCGGTGGACGAATCGATCCTGCTCGAGCGCTGGAAGCAATCGCACGCCCAGCTGAACGACATCCTGTCGCGGCGCCTCGCACTCGAGCGATATGCCCTGCTCTCGACGGGCGCGATCTGGGCGTGGCTTGCCACGGCGACCGACACCGACTGGAATCCGGCGATCAAGTGGTTGCCGTTTCTCCTGAACTTGTTCTTTGCCCTCAGTGCAGTCGGGCTCGTGATGCGGACAAGGGACATCGCCGCCGTTCTCGCCGCAACCGAGGCGCACCTCCCTTTGCCGCCGGAGTTGAAGCTGGAGGATGCGCGGCACCGTCGTGGCATCAGGAGGCTTGCCGCTTGGGCGTTCTGGCCGCTCCTGCTCGCGGCCACCCTGGTCCTGCCGTACTTCTATGCCGAACATGCGCCTGATTCCGAGAGCGGCCAGGGTCAGACCCTGACCTTCAGGTCGACACGCGCGACGGCGCCGGAGATCGTGCAGATCGAAGCGGGAGCGTTGACGTTGCGCGGCCGGGTTGCGAGCAGTACCTGAAGCAGGCCGGCGCTGGCCGAGGTGCCGGCGCTCGAACCGGCGCTGCACCGGCGGTAGGTGCCAGGCGTCGACTCCGTTCTCGACAGAATGATTGACGCTCGCTATCGTGAATTCGGTCGCTCGGAGGAAGGATCGGTGCTGTTCGGGGACAGGTCGAAAGCAGTCGGGTCCGAGAGTTACGCTCGCCGCGCGCAGGGGAAGCGGAACGAAGATTCGTCACAATGCCGACTTCGCCCAGATTGCCTGAACCGAAGTGGATACGAACACGCACGAGACGAGCCTGGTGACGGCTCGAGCGTCGCCCGCGCCGGAGCGCTCCATCGACCGCGAACGCGCGCCCACCCAGGACGGGTCGGTGACCAAGCTGCCCGACTGGGAGCTGTACCGGGCTCTGCGCGAGCAGTGGACGCACGAGGACAATCTCGTCAACCATCGGCTCATGTGGCTCATCCTGTCCGAGGGCCTGCTTTTTACCGCTTACGGCACCCTGTCCACCGCCAAGATGCATTGGCTTGTGTTCGGCTTCCCTTTCTTCGGCATGGCGGTGGCGGCCGTCATCGGAGTCAGCATCTATGCGGCCCTGGCCGCGACCGAGGAGATCACCCGCCGATACGACGAGGCAGGCCTGAACGCGCTGTGCAGCCTCACGCCGAGCCGCCGCACGGGCAGCCGGGGTAGGTGGGCGGCCCGCTTGCTCCCGTTCGTCTTCGGCGCCCTCTGGGTTCTCGCGATCGCGGGAGCCTTCGGTTCGTGACGCGTGCGGCGTTACCATCGGGCTCCGAGATCGCGGGCTAAACCATCATGCCGCTCACCGAGCTGAACCACTACTTCGTGCGGGCCAACGACCTCGAGCGCTCGCGGCGCTTCTATTGCGACGTGCTCGGTCTCGAGGTGATGCCGCGGCCGGACTTTCCGTTTCCCGGATATTGGCTGGGGTTCGGCGGCAAGATCCAGGTGCACATGGGCCCGCACGGTATTCCGAACTCCGAGCTCTACTACCTCGGCACGACGCCCGGGTCCGCCACCGACAACACGGGCATCGTCGACCACATCGCGTTTCTCGCGACCGATCCGAAGAGCTTCTCCGCGCGCTTCGATGCCATCGGGCTGAAAGCGCGCAAGCGCTACTTTCCCGAGGTGCGCCTGTTCCAGATGTTCGTCAGGGACCCGGACGGGCTCACCATCGAGCTCAACTTCCACGGCATCGAGGACGAACCTTCGTGGGCGGCCGAGGGGGAGAACTACCGCGCGATGCCGCGCGTGGCCGCAACCCCGGATCCGGCGCGGTAGCACGCACCCGACTCGGGCTGGCGCGCAAATACTGGGGTGCCGGATACATGCTCGAAGCGATGCAGGCGCTCGTCGCGTTTTCGTTCGAGCAGCTCGGCCTGCGTCGCCTTGAAGCGGAAGTCGACCCGCGCAACATCGCTTCGGCCCGGCTTCTTGTGCGCCTCGGGTTCGTCGAGGAAGGTCGCCTGCGGCAGCGTTGGACCAGGAAAGGCGAGACCACGGATTCGCGTTTCTACGGGCTGCTGCGGGCCGACTGGTCCGCAGCGCGCTCGAAGCGTGGCTAGGGGACGTCACAATCAAATCGGAAGAGGCAGTTGCCGGCTTGTAATCCAACCTTCGGCTCGGAGCGACATGCCGAAGTCGTAGCCTGGTGGGCTCAGCGCACTGCTTCCGAATCGTTCGGTGACATCCCGCCCGTCGCGAGCGCGCGTTTCGATGGCCGGCCGATTCAATGCGAATCGCGCGGCACGCCGGCGCCGCTGCCGCCGACCAGGAAGTCGAGGTCGGCCCCGAGGTGCGCCTGCTGTACGTGATCGACGTACAGCTTGTACCACCCGCGCTTCGGCCCTTCCGGCATCTGCCAGCCGGCACGCCTGCGCGCCAGTTCTTCGTCGCTCACTTCGAGATGCAGCTTGCGGGCGCGAACGTCGAGTTCGATCATGTCGCCGCTTTTCACCAGCGCCAGCGGTCCGCCCGCCGCGGCCTCCGGCGAGGTGTGCAGGACCACCGTGCCGTACGCGGTACCGCTCATCCGCGCGTCGCTGATGCGGACCATGTCGGTGATGCCCTTGCGCAGCACCTTGGGCGGCAGCGGCATGTTGCCGACCTCGGCCATGCCCGGATAACCGCGCGGCCCGCAGTTCTTCAGCACCAGGACGCAGTTCTCGTCGACGTCGAGGGTCTCGTCGTCGATGCGCGCATGGAAATCCTCGATGTTCTCGAACACGACGGCGGGTCCCCGATGCTGCAGCAGGTGCGTGCTGGCCGCCGACGGCTTGATCACCGCGCCGCTCGGCGCCAGGTTGCCGCGCAGCACCGCGATACCCGCGGCGGGCTTGAACGGCTCCGCATAGGGCCGGATCACCTCGCGGTTCCAGCATGGCGCCGCTTCGATGTTCGCGCCGAGGGTCTTTCCGTTCACGGTCGGCGCATCGAGATGGAGCAGGTGGCCGATCTCCCTCATCACCGCGGGCAGGCCGCCGGCATAGAAGAAATCTTCCATGAGGTACTGCCCGGAGGGCTGCAGGTCGAGCAGGCAGGGAATCTCGGAGCCGAGCTTGTCCCAGTCCTCCAGCTCGAGCTCGACGCCGATGCGGCCGGCAATCGCGAGCAGGTGCACGACCGCGTTGGTCGAACCGCCGATCGCGGCGTTGGTGCGGATCGCGTTTTCGAACGCCTGCCGTGTCAGGATCTTCGACATGCGCAGGTCTTCCTTGACCATCTCGACGATGCGCCGGCCGGTCAGCTGCGCGAGGCGATTGCGGCGGGTGTCGGCAGCCGGGATGGCGGCGTTTTCCGGTAGCGCGATCCCGAGCGCCTCGACCATCGAGGCCATCGTCGAAGCGGTCCCCATGGTCATGCACGTTCCGCTGGAGCGGTGCATGCACGACTCGGCCGCGGTGAATTCCTCCATCGTCATCTCACCGGCGCGCACCATCTCGCTCATCTGCCACACGCCGGTGCCCGAGCCGATGTCGCGGCCACGGAACTTGCCGTTGAGCATGGGTCCGCCCGAAAGCCCGATGGTGGGCAGATCGCAGCTCGCCGCGCCCATCAGCAGCGCCGGGGTCGTCTTGTCGCAGCCCATCAACAGCACCACGCCGTCGATCGGGTTGCCGCGAATCGACTCTTCGACGTCCATGCTGGCGAGATTGCGAAACAGCATCGCGGTCGGCCGCAGCTGGGTCTCGCCGAGCGACATCACGGGAAATTCGAGCGGGAAGCCGCCGGCTTCGTAGACCCCGCGCTTGATGAACTCGGCGAGCTGGCGGAAGTGGCCGTTGCACGGAGTCAGCTCGCTCCACGTATTACAGATGCCGATCACGGGCCGCCCGTCGAGCAGGTCGTGCGGGTAGCCCTGATTCTTGATCCAGCTGCGGTGAACGAAGCCGTCGCGATCGGCACGGCCGAACCACGCGTGGCTGCGGCGGAAAGGCTTCTTGGCATCCATCGAATCCGTCTCCTGTGCGTGCCCGACCTCGAAGGCGGGCTGCGATGTGGCGACGGATTTTCAACCCGCGGCTCGATGCGTGAAAAATAACGATTCGCCGGCCTGCGATCTTCAATCGAGTATGTCAGCGCCGCAGCGCGCTTTCGACAAAGGTGGCGCCCGTTTGCGACTCTCGGCTGCGATCCTCAATCCGATATCGCAGCGGTCAGGAAATCTATTGGATCGGCATCCATGTACTCGGTACGATCGGGCGCGATTCGAGCGGCCACGCGGCGAGAGTGGGGACGCCGCGCTGCGAAGCTCATCCGGCTACAAGAGCTCGCGTCGGCCCGTCGACGGCCCGCCGGCGCGCAGAGCACAACGCCGTCCTGACTCAGGAGACAGGGATGACTACTTCAAGACGACAAGCGATCGCCGCCCTCGGTGCCGTACCGGTATTGGCTGCCCTGCCGCATCTCGCGCGCGCCCAGGGCAAGATTGTGCTCGGCTTCTCGCAGATCGGTGCCGAGTCCGAGTGGCGCACGGCCAACACCGAATCGATCAAGTCGGCGGCGAAGGAAGCTGGAATCGAACTGAAGTTCGCCGACGCACAGCAGAAGCAGGAGAACCAGATCAAGGCGATCCGCTCGTTCATCGCGCAGAAGGTGGACGTGATCGCATTCTCGCCGGTGGTGGAGTCGGGCTGGGGCACGGTCCTGCGCGAGGCCAAGGCAGCGAAGATCCCGGTCATCCTGTCCGACCGCGCGGTCAACGAGAAGGACGACTCGCTGTGGGTCACCTTCATGGGGTCCGACTTCGTCGAGGAAGGCCGTCGGGCCGGCCGCTGGCTGCTCGAGAACTACAAGGGGCAGGGCGACGTCAACATCGTCGAGCTGCAGGGCACCGTCGGCTCGGCGCCTGCGATCGACCGCAAGAAGGGCTTCGAGGAGATCATCAAGGCCCAGCCGCGCTTCAAGATCATCCGCTCGCAGACCGGCGACTTCACGCGCGCCAAGGGCAAGGAGGTGATGGAGGCGTTCCTCAAGGCCGAGGGCAAGAAGATCAACGTGCTCTACGCGCACAACGACGACATGGCGATCGGCGCGATCCAGGCGATCGAGGAAGCCGGCCTGAAGCCGGCGAAGGACATCGTCATCATCTCGATCGACGGCGTGAAGGGCGCGTTCGAGGCGATGATGGCCGGCAAGCTCAACGTGAGCGTCGAGTGCAGCCCGCTGCTCGGCCCCCAGCTGATGCAGGCGGTGAAGGACCTGAAGGCGGGCAAGACGCTGCCGCGCCGCATCGTGACCCAGGAGAGCGTGTTCCCGATGGAGGTCGCAGCCAAGGAATTTCCGAACCGCAAGTATTGACGGGCGGGCCCGGGTCCCGGCAGATTCGTTGTATCCGCCCGGCAAGCGATGGGCCTGCGCGCGCCTGGGGTGCGCGCAGGCCATTTTTTTGTGATGACCGATGGTGAACGACGCCCGTTCCGCCTCCATGTCGCCCGTGCTCGAAATGCAGGGGATCGACAAGTCGTTCGTCGGTGTCCAGGCGCTGCAGGGCGCCGGCCTGCGCCTCTTCCCGGGCGAAGTGCATGGGGTGATGGGCCAGAACGGCGCCGGCAAGTCCACCCTGATCAAGGTCCTCACGGGCGTGCATCCGGCCGACGCCGGCACGATCCGCCTCGCGGGACACGAGATCCGTCCCGACTCGCCGCAGGCGGCGCAGGCGCTCGGCATCGCCACCGTCTACCAGGAAGTCAACCTCTGTCCGAATCTTTCGGTCGCCGAGAACATCCTGGCGGGGCGCATGCCGCGCCGCTGGGGCTGGATCGACTGGCCGGCGGTGCGGCGGCTGGCGCGTGCGAGCCTCGAGCCGCTGCAGATCGACGCCGACCCGGACCGCATTCTCGGCGAGTACCCGATCGCCGTGCAGCAGATGGTGGCGATCGCCCGTGCCGTCGGCATGGACGCGCGCATCCTGGTGCTCGACGAGCCCACCTCCAGCCTCGATGAAGTCGAAACCGGGCGCCTGTTCGCGCTGATGCGCCGCCTGAAGGAGCGTGGCGTCGCGATCCTCTTCGTCACCCACTTCCTCGACCAGATGTACGAGATGGCAGACCGGATCACGGTGATGCGCAATGGCCGCGTCGTCGGCGAGCACCTGACGAAGGACCTGCCCAAGCTCGAACTGGTGAGCCTCATGGTCGGGCGCGCATTGGCGGCCACCGACCTGGTGACAGCGCGCCGCGCTCCCGCGAAGGTGCACACGCTCCTGCAGGCGCGCGGTCTCGGCCGGCGCGCCAGCCTCGAACCGCTCGATCTCGAGCTGCGCAATGGCGAGGTGCTCGGGCTCGCCGGCCTGCTCGGGTCGGGACGTACCGAAACAGCGCGGCTCCTGTTCGGGGCCGACAAGGCCGACAGCGGCGAGATCAGGCTGGAAGGCGCCCGCCTGCGCTTGCGCTCGCCGCGCGATGCGTTGCGCGCGGGCCTCGCCTTCTGTCCCGAGGAGCGCAAGACCGACGGCATCGTCGCCGAGCTGTCGGTGCGGGAGAACATCGTGCTCGCGCTGCAGGCTCGCCGCGGCGTGTTCCGCCATCTGGCGCCGCGCGAACAGCGCGCGCTGGCGCAGCGCTATATCGAGGCGCTCGACGTCAAGACGTCCGATACCGAGACCCCGATCGGCCAGCTCTCGGGCGGCAACCAGCAGAAGGCCATCATCGCGCGCTGGCTCGCGACCGAACCACGCCTGCTGATCCTCGACGAGCCGACGCGCGGCATCGACGTCGCCGCCAAGCAGGAGATCATGGCGCGCGTGCTCACGCTCTGCGGCGAGGGGCTGGCGATCCTGTTCATCTCGTCGGAACTGGGGGAGGTCCTGCACACCAGCCACCGTGTCGCCGTGCTGCGCGACCGGCGCAAGGTGGCCGAGCTGCCCGCGGATGAGCTCGACGAGGCGCGGGTCCTGCGCATCATCGCCGGCCACGAGACCGGGCTCGAGGAACTCGCGGCATGAAGCTCGCCGGCCTGACCAGGAGTGCGCAATTCTGGCCCACGGTGGTCCTGTTGCTCCTGCTCGCGGTGAACCTCGTGCTGAATCCGAATTTCTTCGCGTTGAGCTGGCGCGAAGGACATCTGTACGGCGCACCGGTCGACATCCTGAACCGCGCCGCGCCGCTGATGGCGGTCGCGCTCGGGATGACCGTGGTGATCGCGACCCGCGGCATCGACATCTCGGTCGGCGCCGTGGTCGCGATCGCGGCCGCCGTGGCCGCGGCGCTGATCGGCGGCAAGCTTGTGATCGTCGACGGCCAGCAGACCTATGTCACGCTGACGTCGATGCCGATCGCGTTGTTGGCGGCGCTCGCGGTCGCCGCCCTGTGCGGGCTTTTCAACGGCACGCTGGTGGCGGTCGTCGGGATCCAGCCGATCATCGCCACCCTGATCCTGATGGTGGCGGGCCGCGGCATCGCCCAGCTGATCACCAATGGACAGATCATCACGATCTACTACAAACCGTACTTCTTCGTCGGCAACGGCTACCTGCTCGGACTGCCGTTCTCGCTCTGGCAGGTCGGCGCACTGTTCGCGGTGATGGCGTGGCTCAAGCACCGCACCGCGCTCGGCCTTTTCATCCAGGCGAGCGGCGGCAATCCCGCGGCGGCACGGCTGGCGGGCATCAACGCGCGCGGCCTGCTGCTCGCCGTCTACGCCTTCTGCGGCTTCACCGCCGGCATGGCCGGTCTGATGATCAGTTCGAACGTCAAAAGCGCGGACGGCAACAACGCCGGCCTGCTGCTCGAACTCGATGCGATCCTCGCCGTCACACTCGGCGGCACGTCGCTGGCCGGGGGACGCTTCAGCCTGCGCGGCAGCGTGCTGGGCGCGCTGATCATCCAGACGCTGACCACCAGCATCTATGCCCTCGGCGTGCCGCCGGAAATCAACCTGGTCGTGAAGGCAGTGGTGGTGTTCGCCGTGTGCCTGGTGCAGTCGCCCGAAGCACGCGCCTGGGTGTTCCGGCGCCGGAGCCCGGCATGAAGGGGCTGCGCTTCACGTCACAGACACTGCCGAGCTGGATGGCGGTGCTGCTGTTCGTCCTCATGTTCGCGGGCGGCTCGATCGCCTACACCGGCTTCTTCTCCGGGCAGGTGTTCCTGAACCTGCTGATCGACAACGCGTTCCTGCTGGTGGTCGCGCTCGGCGTGACGTTCGTGATCCTGTCCGGTGGCATCGACCTCTCGGTCGGATCCGTGGTCGCATTGACGACGATGGGACTGGCGTGGGGCGTCGAGCGCGCTCAGTGGCCGCCGGGGGTGGTGATCCCGCTGCTGCTGGCGTGCGGTGCGCTGTTCGGCGCGGGGATGGGATTCGTGGTCCAGGTGTTCCGCATTCCGGCGTTCATCGTCACGCTCGCCGGCATGTTTCTCGCGCGCGGGTTGTGTTACCTGATCAGCATCGACTCGATCGCCATCAGCAACCCGCTGCTCACCGAGTGGTCGCAGATGCGGCTTGCGGTCGGGCCGCTCGGCGAGGTCTCGCCCGGCGTGGTGGTCGCGGCAGTGGTGCTCGTCGCCGCCGTGTGGCTCGCGCATGGCACCGCGTTCGGACGAAGCGTGTATGCGATCGGCGGCAACGAACGGTCGGCTTTGCTGATGGGCCTGCCGGTCGCACGCACGCGGATCGCTGTCTACGCGGTAAGCGGGTTCTGCGCGTCGCTAGGCGGCGTGCTGTTCGGCATCTACACCCTGTCCGGCTACGGCCTGCATGCGCAAGGCCTCGAACTCGACGCGATCGCCGCCACCGTCATCGGCGGCGCACTGCTCACCGGCGGCGTCGGTTACGTGATGGGTACGCTCACCGGCGTTCTGATGCTAGGCGTCATCCAGTCGCTGATCACGTTCGACGGCACGTTGAGTTCCTGGTGGACACGCATCGCCATCGGTGCGCTGCTCGGCCTGTTCTGCGTCCTGCAGCGGGTGTTCGAACTGGCGCATCGCTTCCGGCGCACGCCGGCCACCGAGCAGGCGCGCGCTCCCGCGTAGGCAGGATTTCCGCTTGCGCTCTTGGCCGCAGCGGGCGACCGCGCCTGCTTGCCGTCCGGCTTGCGGAGGGAGCACCATGGCGGTCGCACTCGATCACACCATCGTTCCCTCATCAGCGCCGACCATGGCGGGCGCATGATTGCTGGAACGAGCCCGACGGGCACCAGCGGGAGATGCTCACCGTCAGCTACGTGCGGCAGTCGACGCAGGGTCGGTTTCATGCGGGCGGCGCCGCGCCGCGACCCGTTGCAGCAGCTCGAACAGCATGGCCCGCTCCGCCTCGCTCAGGTGCTGCAGCGCCTGCTGCTCCATGCCGAGCGAGATCTCGTGCGCCTTTTTCGCCAATGCGCGGCCGGCACGCGTGAGGCGGATGTGCTGCGCACGCCGGTCGTGCGGGCTGCGCTCGCGCGCGACGAGGCCGCGCTCCGCGAGGCGGTCGAGCAGCTGAGTCAGGTTGGGCGCCGACATCGCCAGGGTGCGCGAGATCAACGACGGCGTCACGTCCTCGTTGGCGAGCAGCAGCATCAGCACGGTGAACTCGACCGTGCGCAGGTTGAGCGGCTCGCCGACGTGCCGATTGAAGACGCCGCGCATCACGATCGATGCCTGCGCCAGCCGGTAGCCGAGGATGTGCAGGACGGCGCCTTCGTCCAGGCGCTCCTGGCCACGTGCCGCCTTCGCTTCTTGGGCCGGGCGCTGCGCCTCGCCGTTGCCGTTTGCGCGCAAGGACATGTCAGCTCCGCTGCGCGGCGCCGAGATACGTCTCGACGACCCGTGGGTCGCGCGTCAGTTGCTGTGCCGTGCCCTCGAGCGCGATCTCGCCTGTCTCGAGCACGTAGCCGTAGTCGGCGACTTCGAGTGCCGCGCGCGCGTTCTGCTCGACCAGCAGCAGGGTGACGCCGGTCGCGCGCAGCTGGGCGATGACGCGAAAGATGTCGCGCACGACCAGCGGCGCCAGGCCGAGGCTCGGCTCGTCGAGCAGCAGCAGCCGGGGTGCGCTCATCAGGGCGCGGCCGATCGCCAGCATCTGGCGCTCGCCGCCGGAGAGCGTTCCCGCGAGCTGCTCGCGGCGCTCCTTCAGGCGCGGGAAGAGCGCATAGACCTTCTCGAGTTCGTCACGCCATCCGGGCTGGCGCAAGCGGAAGCGGCGAAAGGCGCCCAGCACCAGGTTGTCTTCCACCGGCATCGACCCGAAAAGCTCGCGCCGTTCCGGCACCAGCGCGATGCCGCGCATCACGCGCTGCTCGAGCGAATCGGCGCCAAGGTCGATGCCATCGAAGCGCAGCGCGCCGCGCGCCGGCAGCACGCCCATGATCGCGTTGAGCAGCGTCGATTTTCCGGCGCCGTTCGGGCCGATCACGGTCACCACGCTGCCGGCGGCGGCGCGCAGCGCGAGTCCGGCCAGGACCTCGGCCTTGCCGTAGCCCGCGTGCAGGTCGCGCACGCTCAGAAGATCGGGTCCGGTCGCGCTCATTTCAGTGCTCGGTGCCGAGGTACGCGGCGCGCACCGCGGGGCTTGCCTGGACCTCCGCGGGCGTGCCTTCGATCAGGCGGGTCCCGAATTCCATGACCACGATGCGGTCGGTGAGGCCCATCACGAAGTCCATGTCGTGCTCGACCAGCAGGAGCGACAGGCCTTCGCTCTTGAGCTGGCGCAACACCGCACCGAGCGCCTGCTTTTCGCGCAGGCGCAGGCCCGCCGCCGGTTCGTCGAGCAGCAGCAGCGACGGATCGGTCGCCAGCGCACGTGCTATCTCCACCAGCCGCTGCGGTCCGAGCGCAAGGTTGCCCGCGAGCTCGTTGGCGTGTTCGCGCATGCCGATCCGTTCGAGCTGGCGCTCCGCTTCGTGCAGCAGTCGCCTCTCTTCGGCGCGGTCCAGTCGCAGCATCGCGCGCAGCGCGCCTGTCTCCGTGCGCAGGTGGCCGCCGAGCGCTACGTTCTCGAGCACGGTCATGTCGGCGATCAGCTTGACGTGCTGGAAGGTGCGCGACATGCCCAGCCGCGCGATCTGCCGCGCCGAGGCGCGATCGACGCTGACGCCACGGAAGCGCACCTCGCCGCGCGTGAGCGGCAGCACGCCCGAGACGAGGTTGAAGGTGGTCGACTTGCCGGCACCGTTCGGGCCTATCAAGCCGAGGATCTCGCCGGCGTAAATCTGGAAACTGACGTCGTTGACCGCCAGCAGTCCGCCGAACTGCTTGCGCGCCGCGACGACATCGAGCAGCAGCGCGCCGCGCGCCGGCTTGTTGCGCACCGGCAGCGGCGCCGCGTCGTCCCAGTCGCGTCGCCGTACGCGCGCCGGCAGGCGCTGCGCGATGAACGGCCACAAGCCCTGCGGCGCGTACTTCAACACCAGCACCAGCGTGATGCCGAACACGATGATTTCGTAGTTGCCGCTCGCGCCGACGAGGCGCGGCAACCAGACCTGTAACTGGTCTTCGACCAGCTTGACCACCGCCGCGCCGGTGAAGGCGCCCCATACGCTGCCGACCCCGCCGACCACGGCCATGAACAGGTACTCGATGCCCATTTTCAGGCCGAAGGGCGACGGATTCACCGTGCGCTGGTAATGCGCGAACAGCCAGCCCGAGATCGAAGCCAGTGCCGCCGCCAGGACGAAGACGATCACCTTGTAGCGGAAGGTCGAGACGCCCATCGACTCGGCCATCGTCACGCCGCCGCGCAAGGCGCGGATGGCGCGCCCCGGACGCGAGTCGAGCAGGTTCATCATCGCCAGCGCGGCGGCGATCGCGATGCTCCAGATCAGGTAGTAGAGCGCACGGCCGTGATTGAGCGGAACGCCGAAGAACTCCAGCGCGGGCACGCCCAGGATGCCGTCGAACTTGCCGAGGAAGTCCATGTTCGCCATCAGGTAGTTGAGGGCGAGGCCCCAGCAGATCGTGGCGAGCGGCAGGTAGTGGCCGGACATGCGCAGCGTCAGCCAGCCGATCACCAGCGCGCCGAGGCCGGTGATCGCCACACCGACGAAGACCGAGAGCCAGGGCGAGGCAACCTGGTTGACCGTGAGGAGCGCGGTCGTGTAAGCGCCGATGCCGACGAACGCCGCCTGGCCGAAAGAGGTCAGTCCCGCGACGCCGGTGAGCAGCACCAGGCCGAGCGCGACGATCCCATAGAGGCCGATGTAGTTGAGCTGCGTGATCCAGAACTCGGGCACCGGCAGCTGCGGCAGAACCAGCAGCAGGGCGATGAAGACCGGCAAGCCGAGCGCGCGTGGCGCCATCTCACTCCTCGTCGGCTTGGTGGTCGCGCAGCGAACGCCAGAGCAGGACCGGCAGGATCGCGGTGAATACGATGACCTCCTTGAACGCGCTGGCCCAGAACGATCCGAACGATTCCAGGATGCCGACGCCCAGCGCACCGATCGCGGCGGCCGGATAGCTCGCCAAACCCGCGAACACCGCGGCGACGAACCCCTTCAGGCCGATCAGGAAGCCGCTGTCGTAGAAGACGGTCGTCGTCGGGCCGATCAGCAGACCCGAGAGCGCACCGATGAACGCCGCCATGGTGAAGGAGAGCGCGCCCGCTGCCGTGGTCGAGATGCCCATCAGCCGCGCACCGAGCCGGTTGACGGCGGTCGCGCGCAGCGCCTTGCCCAACAACGTGCGCTCGAAGAACAACCACAACAGCACGATCAGCGCGGCCGACGCGCAGAAGATGATCAGCGTCTGGCCGGAGAAGATGAGCGGACCGAGGGCGAATCGTGCGTCCCAGAACGGCGGGGTGCGGAATCCCTCCGCGCCGAAGAAGAGCAGCCCGAGGCCGGTCAGCGCGAAATGCACGCCGACCGAAACGATTAGCAGGACCAGCACGCTCGCATCGGCGAGCGAGCGATAGCCGAGGCGATAGATGAAAGGCCCCATCGGCGTGACCAGCAGCAACGTCAGCAGCGCAGCGACGGGAAGCGGCGGCTTGGACGGTGCGATCCACCACGAAAAGGCGCACGCTGCCACGGGCAGCGCGAGGACGAGCAGCACGTGGCGCGCGATGCGTGCGGCGGCGCGACCGCGGCGCACCTGCTCGATCGCATCGAGCACGGCCACCGCAAGCGCCATCGCGAGCAGCAGCCAGACCGTTCCCGGCACCAGGCCGGCCTGGAACATGCCGACCGTCAGCGCAGCGAAGGCGACGAATTCGCCCTGCGGGATGAAGATGACCCGCGTGACCGCGAACAGCAGCACGGTGGCCATCGCCAGCAACGCGTAGACCGCGCCATTGGTGACGCCGTCGAGCAGCAGGATCCCGGCGATGGAGAGGTCCATGAAAGGATTTGACGCGGATGAACGCGGATCAAAACAGGACGTTCAAATCCGCGGTGATCCGCGTCCAGTCCCTTCCGCGCTGCCGACTACCTTGCCAGCGCCCAGTCACCGTTGACCACCTTGAGCATCACGCCGGTGTCCAGCGCGAAGCCCCAGTGGTCGCTCGCCGTGTAGTGGATCACGCCGTGCGAGACCGGCGTGGGGCCGATCTGCTCGAATGCGTCGCGCAGGGCGGCGCGGAACTGCGGCGTGCCCGGCTTGGCCTTCTTCAGCGCGAGCGGTACGGCGCGATCGAGCAGGAGCAGCGTGTCATAGGTGTGCGCGGCGAACTGATTGCGCGAGCCCGCGCCATAGGCCCTCTCGTATTGCTGGGCGAAGTCGAGCGCCGCCTTCTTCGATGGATTGGTATCGGCCAGCAGCTCGCCGATCAACGCCGGACCCGAGACGACGTAGGTGCCTTCGACGTCCTTGCCGCCGATGCGCATCAGGTCGCGCGTGGCGGCGGCGTGCGTCTGGTACATGCGACCCTTGTAGCCGCGTTCGACCAGGCCCTTCTGCGGCATCGCGGCGCCGCTGCCGGTCGCGACCACCAGCACGGCGTCCGGATTGGCGGCGACGATTTTCAGCGCCTGGGCGGTGACGCTGGTGTCGGCGCGCGCGAAGCGCTCGACGGCGACGATCTTGATGCCGGCGGCTGGCGCCCCGGACTGCAACTCGTTGAGCCACACCTCCCCGTACGCGTCGTTGTAGCCGATGAAACCGACCGTCTTGACGCCGGCCTTCTTCATGTGCTCGAAAACGGCGTGCGCCATCACCTCTGCCGATTGCGGCAGGCGGAAGGTCCATTTGTCCTTGCCGGGCGGCAGGGCCGCGGGAGAGAGCGCGAGTTGCGTCGTTTCGCCTTCTGCCGCGACCGGAGCCATCGCGACGGCGACCGGCGTCACGGCCGAGCCGAGGATCAGGTCGACCCTGTCGTCGGTCACGAAGCGACGCGCGTTCTTCACGCCGTTGGCGGGATCGGTCGCGTCGTCGAGAATGACGAGGGTGACCTTTTCGCCCGCGATCGCCTGCGGCCAGAGCGCGAGCTGGTTCTTGATGGGGATGCCGAGCCCCGACCCCGGACCGCTCAGGGGCAGGCTGACGCCGATCGTCAGGTCGGCGCGCGCCGCCCCCGCCGCGAACACGAGCATTGCCCCGATGGCGACCGCGGCCCGGCGCGGCATCCTGTTCAACATCGTCTCCTCCTTCTTTCCATCGTCGTGATGTAGTGCCGGTCACTCGCACAACGCGCGGATGTCGGCGGGAATCTGGATCGAGCGCAAGCGGCCGTCTTCGCGCTTCACGAACGCGCGCGTTTCGCGCCCGTCGCACAACAGGTCGTCGCCGCGCCGGATCGCGTGATGCTGGACGAAGACCTTGGCGCGCCACTCTTCGACCCGGGTGTGGACTTCGATGCGCTCCGGATACGTCGCCGCGCGTTTGAACTTGACGCTCACTTCGAGCAGCGGCGTCCCGACGATGCCGCGCGACCGTTCTAGTTCGCGCCAGGGCGGCACGCCGCAGGCGGCAAAGAAGTGCAGCGATGCGGCATCCATCCAGCGCAGGAAGTTCGGGTAGAAGACGATTCCCGCCGGGTCGCAGTCGCCGAACTGGATCGTGACGGGGAAGACGATGATCTTGCTCATGGGCTCGGATGCCGTGGCGGTCAGGCCCCGGGGGCGGTCGCGAGCGTTCGCTGCGGCAGGATGATCCCCGGATCCGACGCGGGACCGAGGTGACGCGCATCGATCAGTGGCGCGCGCCGCGTCAGCGCGGCGCGCTGGTTGATCGAGCCATGGTCCGTGATTTCGCCGCGGCCGAGGATCACGCGCGCACGCAGCGGCCCGACGCTGACGAACCTCCCGGTCGAGAGCTTGAAGTCCTCGGCGATGCGGTCATCAAACATCAGTCCGGCGCCCGGATCGTCGGCATCGACCGGGCGCACGGCATCGCCGGTGCTGTAGTAGCCCTCGGCATCGAATGCTGCGGCCGTCTGCTCCGGGGCACGCCAGTAGCCCGGCATGACGTTCGGTCCGCGGGAACGCACGAGCAGGCGCACGGACGCGCGTGCGGCCGGGGTCGGGGCAAGGCTGTTCGGCATGCGTCGGGCGAGTTGCAAGGCGGGGCGATGATGCCCGAGTATTTCAAAAGCGTAAATAAATACGAGGATCGCTGGAGTACGCGAGGCAGGTCGTCGCGGCGGGCAATTCTCGGCGCGCTCTGGCGCGTCGCAGCATCAGCCGCCGGCACGCCTGGAGGGCGCACGCCCAGGTAGTTTCAGAGTGGAACTAAATGCCGGAACAGACGCCGGCTGTCGCTTGAAATCGGCGCACCCGCACCGATAATCCGCCCGCCGGACGATCAGATCACGCGGGAGAAAAGATGGGCGCAACCGATACGGGGGTCAAGGAAACCCTGGGCTTCCAGGCCGAGGTGAAGCAGCTGCTTCACCTGATGATTCATTCGCTGTACTCGAACAAGGAGATCTTCCTGCGCGAACTGATCAGCAACGCGTCCGACGCGTGCGACAAGCTGCGGTTCGAGGCGATCGCGCAGCCGGTGTTGCTGCAGGCGGATCCGGACCTGTCGATCCAGGTCACGTACGACAAAGGGGCGCGCACCATCACCGTCTCGGACAACGGCGTCGGCATGAGCCGGGACGAGGTGATCCAGCACCTCGGCACGATCGCCAAGAGCGGCACGCGCGAGTTCTTCGCCCAGCTGACCGGCGACCAGCAGAAGGATGCGCAGCTCATCGGCCAGTTCGGCGTCGGCTTCTACTCCAGCTTCATCGTCGCCGACCGCGTGACCGTGCTGTCACGGCGCGCAGGGTTGGCCGAGGACCAGGCGGTGCGTTGGGAGAGCGATGGCGGCGGCGAGTTCAGCGTCGAGGCCGCGCGGCGCGCGCAGCGCGGCACCGACGTCACGCTGCACCTGAAGGAGGGCGAGGACGAGCTGCTGTCGCACTGGAAGCTGAAGTCGATTCTCACCAGGTATTCGGATCACATCGCCACGCCGATCCGGATGCGCAAGGAGGAGTGGAACAAGGACAAGAACGAGTACGTGCTGCTCGACGGGCTCGAGACCGTCAACCAGGCCAACGCCCTGTGGGCGCGCGCGCGCAGCGACATCACCGACGAGCAGTACAAGGAGTTCTACAAGCACGTCGGCCACGACTTCGGCGATCCGCTCGCCTGGACGCACAACCGGGTCGAGGGACGCACGGAATACATCCAGCTGCTCTACCTGCCGGCGCGTGCACCGTTCGACCTCTGGGACCGGAAGCAGCGGCACGGTTTGAAGCTCTACGTGCGGCGCGTGTTCATCATGGACGACGCCGAGCAGCTGCTGCCCGCGTACCTGCGCTTCGTGCGCGGGGTGATCGATTCGAACGATCTGCCGCTCAACGTCTCGCGCGAGATCCTGCAGGAGTCGCGTGACGTGAAGGCGATCCGCGAAGGCTCGACCAAGCGCATCATCGGGCTGCTGGAGGACCTGGCGGAGAACCGCAAGGAGGACTACGCGACGTTCTGGAGCGAGTTCGGCCAGGTCCTGAAGGAAGGCGTCGGCGAGGATGCGACGAACCGGGAGCGCCTGTTGAAGCTGCTGCGCTTCGTCTCGACCACCAGCGAGGGCGCGGCAACGGTTTCCTTGGCCGACTATGTCGGCCGCTGCAAGCCGGAGCAGAAGGAGATCTACTACGTCACCGGCGAGACACTGGAGGCGGCGCGCAACAGCCCGCATCTGGAGATCTTCCGCAAGAAGGGCGTGGAGGTGCTGCTGCTTACCGATCGGGTCGACGAATGGATGCTCTCGTTCCTGCACGAGTTCGAAGGCAAGCCGCTGGCGTCGGTAGCCAAGGGCGACCTCGACCTCGGCGCGCTCGCCGATGCGCAGGAGAAGGAGGAGAAGCAGAAGGTCGCCGATGAATTCAAGGACCTGGTCGAGAAGGTGAAGAACGCGCTCGGCGACAAGGTCAAGGAGGTGCGGATCACGTTGCGGCTGACGGAATCGCCCTCCTGCCTCGTGGTCGATCGCGACGCGATGAGCGCGCATTTGCAGCGCCTGCTCAAGTCGGCCGGACAGAAGATGCCGGCGGAACCGCCGATCCTGGAACTCAACCCGCATCATCCGCTGGTCCAACGCCTGAAATACGAGGACGCGCGTCTTGCCGACTGGGCGCAGTTGCTGCTCGAGCAGGCGCAGCTTGCCGAGGGCGGACAGCTCGACGACCCGGGCGCATTCGTGCGGCGGCTGAATCAGATGCTGCTCGACACGGTGTCGAAGTAGCTGCCGTCGGGGCATTCCGGGCGGACGGTTGCGCGGGGCCGGCGTCGCACGGTTCGTGACGCAGGGCGTTCGTCCGATCGTCCGATCGGGCCGATCCCCTCGCACGAGGCGGCACGCGTTGCCTGGCCTCCCGCGCGCCCGCCTTGCACGCCGGCGGCGGGCACTGGCCGACGATCGGTGCGAACTGTTCAGCCCACCGCCAAGGCTCTCGCAGCGATAATGCCCCCGAAGGTCAAATCGGTGATCCCCTGAGTCGCCTGCGTCGGGCACAATGCCGACGGCCAATCCTGCTGCCATGAGATGAGTTCGGACCTGCGTTCACTGCTAGGTGCGGCGATCCAGCCCGGCTCGACCAACGTGTCGCGCCGGCCGGGTGCACGGCGCCTGCTGGAGGACTGCTGGACACCGATCCGCAATGCGATCGAGCCGCGCTTCGCCGACATCCTGCTCGAAGCGCTCGGCCCGCTCGCGAAGTCGGATGACGAGGAAGAGGCCAAGCCCGCCAAGATCGTCCTGGCGCGGGACAAGACGTTCCTGCAGGCGTTCTCCGAGTCGCTGCAAGCCGAGTTCAATCATTTCGTGAGCGACTTCTGCTCCAACCGCAGCGACGAGCGCAACGAAGGCAAGAAATCGCTGAGTCTGGTCGAATACGGCGACATGGAGTTCTCGACGCTGATGGAGCGTGCGTCGGCCCGACTGCGCAATGCCGTGGACGACGAGTACACCAGCGTCAAGCTGCGGCTGGCCAATCTCGTGCGGGAAACCGATATCCGCGACACCGAGAATCCTTTCCGGCCCGTCATCTTCTTCCGCGCGATCTATCTCGGCCTCGAACGCATCGGCATCGCGCGGGCCGACCTGCTGCGCATGACCAAGCGTTTCGACACGGCGCTGATCGCCCCGGTCGCGGCCGCTTACGCCGCGGTCGACCGCTATCTCGCGAGCCAGGGCATCAGTGCCGACATGGTGCGGCAGCAGCAGCCGGGGCGCGGCGGCGAAACGATCATGGGCGGGGGCCGCAACACTGTTGCGAGCCCATTCGGCTCGACCGTGGTTCCCGGCATGCTGACGGGAAGCCCGATCACCAGCGGCGGCATGCGGTTCGTCACCGGCTTTTCGGCCGAACAGATGCTCAACGCGTTGTACCAGCGCATGCAACTGGTCGGCGCGCCGGTGCCGATGGGCATGCCGGCGGCGGGAACTGCGCCTGCCGGGCGCTACGCGCCGGCCCCGACGCTGGGCGGCGGGGGAATGCCGGGTGTCGCGGTGCCGGGTCACGGCGCGGTCGGCGTGCCGATGGGAGGCGTTCCGGTCGGCGGCGTACCTGTCGGCGGCATGCCGGTGGGCGGTGTAGCGGTCGGCGGCGTATCGGGAAGTGTCGTCGGCGGGATGGCCGCCGGGCCGGGCATCGTCATCGATCCCGCGCTGCTCGCGGCGCTGAACGATGCGCAACGGCTCGGTGCGATCGCGGTCGCCGCGGTCCAGCAGGGACAGCCGCCGCCCGACCTCGCGGTCGATCAGGTCCAACTGCGCGCCAAGGTCGCCGACAAGGCGACCAAGCAGATCGACAAGCTCACGATCGAGATCGTCGGCCTGCTGTTCGACCGCATCAACCAGGACAAGCACGTTCCGCCGCAGATCAAGCAGCTGCTGCAGCGGCTGCAGTTCCCGCTTATCAAGGTTGCGCTGGTCGACCCCGAACTGTTCGTCTCGCCGCACCAGCCGGCGCGCGAGCTGCTCGACCGGATCGCGGCGACGTCCGCGGGTTGGACGCCCGAGGGCGATCAGAACCAGCGCTATCTCGCGGAGATACAGAAGGCGGTGCACATGGTGCTCGCCGCGACCGAGGAGGGGCTGGCGCCGTTCCAGCGCGCCCTGGAAAGTTTCGAGAAATACCTGCTCGACGAGAATACGCGCGATGACGATCCGGTCGCGCGCGCCAAGCGCGCCCTCGCCGAGGCCGAAGAGCTCGAGGTGCTGGCGATCAACGCCACGATCAAGATCCGCAGCGCATTCGACGGTGTCCTGCTGGAGTCCTATCTGCGCGAGTTCCTGCTGGAAATCTGGTCGCGCGTCCTGGTGGCCGCCACGTTGCGCGAAAAGTCCGACAGCGGCTTGATGCGCAAGTACCTCTCGATCGTTCCGGATCTGGTCTGGAGCGTGCAGCCCAAGATCAACCCGGAGGACCGCAAACGGCTCGTGTCGACCATCCCGCCCGTCCTGACGGCGCTGCGCGAAGGGCTGGTGCTGATCGAGTGGCCGAAGGCGCGCATGCAGGAATTCTTCGCCAAGCTGATGAACTCGCATGCGCAAGCGGTCAAGGCGCTCGAACTCGCGCACGGAACGCCGACTCCGCCCGCCTTCGAGGCGAGCACGCTGCGCATCAAGCTCGACGGCCTGCGCATCACCCCGGACGACGTGCCGCCGCCGGATGGCGGGGAGATGACGATTCCCGACGAGATGGTCAAGCATGCGATCGCGGCCGCGCACGTCGACGTCAACTACCTGACCGCCGGGCAAAGCGTGGTGGCCGGTGAGGACACCGATCTCGACAAGCGCATTGCGTCGTTCAAGCGCGGCGACTGGTTCGACCTGCGCATGAACGACGCGACCGAGCGCGTGCAGCTGCGCTGGTTCACGCCGCGGCGTGCGCTCTATCTCTTCAGCTCGGCGCAGGGCCTGAAGACCCACTCGCTCACACCTGCGACGCTGCGCCAGTTCCTGCGCGACGGACGCATCGCGCCGGTCGAGGGCGTGCCTCTTTTCGACCGCGCGCTGCGCGAGATGATGGACGAACTGCAGCGCATGTCCGTCGAAACCCCATCAGGTGGCAGGTAGGGCGCGGCAACGCCCGCCGCGCGGACAACGCGCCGTGGCGCCGCGCGTGACCATCTCGGAAGAAGACGGCGTCCGCTACCTGCACTTCGGCACCGAGTGGGTGCAGGGTGCGATGCGCATCGCGCGCCCGTTCGCGCTCGAACTCGGCTACCAGCAGCAGCTGATGGTGCCGCTGCTTTTCCTGCCCGAACCCGCGCACGTGCTGCAACTCGGCCTCGGTGCCGGCGCGCTGGCCAAGTACTGCTGGCGCGAACTGCCGCGGGCCGCCGTGACTGCGGTCGAGATCAGCGCCGCTGTGGTGGCCGCCGCGCACGATTGGTTCGAGGTGCCCACCGACGACCGGCTGGACATCGTGGTGGAGGACGCGCGCGAGTTCATCGCGCATCCGCGCCGGCGCCGCTCCGCCGATTGGCTGCAGGTCGACCTCTACGACGCGGCGGCACGCGGACCGGTGTATTCGGACGACGCGTTTTATGCGGCCTGCCGAGCGGTGCTGAAACGTCCCGGAATCGCTGCTTTCAACCTGTTCGGCCGTCGTTTTGAGCATGATTTCGCTCCGATCGTTCGCGCTTTCGACGATCGCGCCCTGGTGCTTCCGGAAGCCGACGCTGGCAACCGGATCGTGCTCGGCTTCGCCGGGCCGCCCCTGGACGTCCCGTTCACGGCCATGCATGAGCGCGCGCTCGAAATCGAAGCGCGCTTTCACCTTCCGGCGCGCCGCTGGATCGCCGGAATTCGCGCAGAAAACGGGTACTCGGCGCACCTGCAGGTGTAGCGGGAAATTGATACCGTAGGGAAGGACATTTCCAACTTGACAGAGGTGGCGGGGCCGCTACAGTCGGACGACGCTTGTGTAGGGTAGTCCCCGATCCACGCGTCATCCACGGCGCCCCCGGCAGTTCCTGATGGAGTCGACCACTTACGCGCCGTCCGACGGAGCGCGCCCGACCGGCGCGCCGTTCGTCTCCGCTGCGCAGGCGTCGGCCCTGATGCGCTCGGGTCTTGCGATCGCGGGCGAACTCATCGGCAACGCCTTCGGCTCGGTTTGCACCGCGGTGCAGGAGAGCCTGACCGGCCGGTGGGACTTCGACGTCGGATCGCCGCTGGTGCAGCGGCTGCTGGCTTACAAGCAGACCGATCTGCAGAACGCATTCATGCGCCACCTGAAGGAGCGCCAGGATGTGACGCTCGATCAGGTGCTCGCACGACCCACGTCGGTCACCCCGGGCAACCTGCAACTCTCCGCGGAGACACTGTCGCTGGTCGATGCAGTGACCTCCTCGAGCAGCACGGTCGTCGATCGCAGCGCCGGCAAGATGCACGGCCTGGTCGAGGAACCGCTGCGCGACCTGCACATCATCGTCAGCCACCTGGTCGGGCGGCAGAACCTGCGCATGACCGACAACCCGTTCGGGCCGGCGGTCTTCATGCACGCACTGCTGGCCGCCGGCGAGGACCTCGCGCTGCACGCGGAAGCCTGGGACTTCTTCCTCAGCGCCTTCGAAAAGCCGATGGCCGGGGAGATCGCCCGCATCCATCTGCAACTGCTCGAGCACTTCCAGCGCCATGGACTGGATGCCAAGGCGATCCGGCGCGACCTCGCGGCGCGCCAGGTCGGAGCCCGTGGTGGTGGCGGAATCCACGCGCCCGGCGCCCAGGATCATCGTCCCGGCGAACCTGGCGCGGGCGGGCGCGGCCTCGGTCTGGGTGGCGGCGCGGGCGGTGAGCACGGTGCGGGCGCTTACGGGGCTGCGGGCTATGGTGGGGGTGGCGGCGGTCGCGGCAGCGGCGCAGGCGCGGCCGGCCTCGGATCGTCCGGCGCGGATGCGTCGCTGGTGCTCAACAACCTCATGCAGCGCCTGCAGGCCAACGCCCGCGACTACCGGCCGCCGCAACTGCCATCGCTGGGGCCCGCCTCGCCACCCCTGCTCGATGCACTCAACGAGTTGCAGGCACTCGGGCTGGAGGGGTTCCACGGTGCGGCGTTTGCGGGCACGCAGGCCGGCTCGATCAACGTCTGGCGCGAGCACCTGATCGAAAAATCCTCGCGCACCGTCGACAAGCTGACGATCGAACTGGTCGGCATGATGTTCGACCAGGTGCTGCGCGACGGCCAGGTGCCGGCCGAGATCAAGGCGATCATCTCGCGCATGCAGTTTCCGGTCCTGAAGGCGGCACTGCTCGATGCCGACTTCTTCGCCTCCAATACCCACCCATCGCGCCGGCTGATCGACCGCATCGCCAGCACCTCGATCGGCTGGGAGCCGTATGGCGACGAAAACGAGCGCTACCGGACCGAGGTCGAGCGGGTCGTGCGCACGGTGCTCGAGAAGTTCGACAAGGACATCGGCATCTTCGAGAAGCTGCTGGTCGAGTTCGACAACTTCGTGGGCGAAGTCGCGCCGCGCGACAACGATCCGGTGGCACGCGCCAAGCGCGCTTTGGAAGAGGCGGAAAAGCGCGAGATCCTCGCCATCAATACAACGATCCAGGTCCGGCGCGCCTTCGAAAAGGTCGAGTTGGAGCCTTACCTGCGCGACTTCCTCATCGGTCCCTGGGTGCAGGTGCTGGTGACCGCGACGCTGCGCGAGTCGCAGACGCCGGGATTCTCGAAGAATTTCCGCGAGTCGATCCACGAGATCGTCTGGAGCGTGCAGCCGAAGGCGACCGCCGAGGAGCGCAAGCGCCTCGTGACCCTGATCCCGAATCTCACGCGCGTCCTGCGCGACGGGCTGGCGCTGATCCGCATGAGCGAACGCGACCAGCACACGTTCTTCCAGCAGCTCATGGCATCGCACGCGATGGCGGTCAAGCCGGTGGACCAGGCTACCTATATCAGGTCGTCGGTGGCCACGAGCGAGCTGCGTTCCCGCATCGACGGCATGCAGCTCACCGGCACGTTCCCGATCACCACGGTGGCGGGCGGCATCAGGGTATCGACCGGTGCGGTGATGCGTGCCGCGGAGGAACACCAGGCCGACGTGACCATGGTCGACCCGGTGACGGACATCGCGGACATGGACCGCGTCGAGGAAGCCCGCCTCGACGAGGAGATCGCGAGCTGGCAGCGCGGCACGTGGTTCAGCCTGTGGAACGGCAAGACGATGATCAAGGCGCGGCTGCGCTGGATCAGCCCGCTGCGCACCCTGTTCATGTTCAGCGGGGAACCGGACGGCAAGGCGCACGTGATGCCGCCGGACGTCATCAAGTCGTATCTCAAGAAGGGCTACCTGAAGCCGCTCGAAACCACGCCGCTCACCAAGCGTGCCGTCGACGGCGTGGTCGGCGAGTTCGAGAAGATGCCGAAACGCGCGCAGGAGCTGGCGGCGCGCTACATGACGGCGTAAGACGACCGTCGTCGATAATCGCAGCATGAACGCTCCGGACAAGGCCGCCAAGGTCGCGCTCGCGCTGCCGACCGGCAAGCTCCCGCTCAGCTTCGTCGTCAAGTCCCTGGTCTACGAAGGCTTGATGGCCAAGGCGGACGGCGAACGCATCCTCTCGGTGAAGAGCCGCGAGTCGCGCGTCCATCCCCTGACACTGCTCGCGGAGATGAACCTGCGCTCGCCCGGTGCCGCGCGCGAACTGCTCGACCTCGAACGGCTGACCATGTGGCTCGCCGACAGGGCGAAGCTGCCGTACCAGCACATCGACCCGCTGCGGGTCGATTTCGCGCGCGTGGTCGAGGTGATGTCGGTCCGCTACGCGACCAACTATTCGATCCTGCCGATCGCGGTCACCAACGCGGAAGTGACGATCGCCACCTGCGAGCCGTTCGACGAAAGCTGGCTGCGGGAAATCGAGCAGATCTCGCGCAAGAGCGTCAGGCGGGTGGTGGCCAACCCGCTCGACGTCGAGCGTTACACGATCGAGTTCTACAAGCTCGCCCAGTCGATCCGCAGCGCCAAGCAGACCAGCGAGAAGAGCGTCGTCGGCAACTTCGAGCAGCTGGTCGAGCTCGGCGGCAAGGTGGACGCCGAGAACCACCACATCGTCACCATCGTCGACTGGCTGCTGCAATACGCGTTCGACCAGCGCGCGAGCGACATCCACATGGAGCCGAAGCGCGAGCAGGGCGTCGTGCGGTTCCGCATCGACGGCGTGCTGCACCAGGTCTACCAGGTGCCGCCGGCCGTGATGCACGCCATGGTGAGCCGGATCAAGCTGCTCGGGCGCATGGACGTGGTCGAGCGGCGCCGCCCGCTCGACGGTCGCATCAAGACCAAGGTCAATTCGGGACCGACGGCGGGGCGCGAGGTGGAGATCCGTCTCTCCACGCTGCCCACCGCTTTCGGCGAGAAGCTCGTGATGCGGATCTTCGATCCCGAGGTCGTGGTCGCGAGCTACGCCGAGCTCGGGTTCTCCGAGTCCGAGACGAAGATCTGGCAGGAGCTGATCCAGCGCCCGTCCGGCATCATTCTCGTCACCGGACCGACCGGCTCGGGCAAGACGACCACCCTCTATTCGACGCTCAAGCAGCTCGCCACCGACGAAGTCAACGTGAGCACGGTCGAGGACCCGATCGAAATGGTCGATCCGGCGCTGAACCAGATGCAGGTCCAGCACGGCATCGACCTCGGCTTCGCCGACGGGCTGCGTGCGCTGATGCGTCAGGATCCGGACGTGATCATGGTCGGCGAGATCCGCGACAAGGAAACCGCCGACATGGCGGTGCAGGCCGCGTTGACCGGGCACCTCGTGTTTTCCACCCTGCATACCAACGACTCGTCATCGTCGATCGCACGGCTGCTCGAGCTCGGCGTGCCCGGGTACCTCGTCAACGCCACCGTCATCGGCGTGCTGGCCCAGCGCCTAGTACGCATGTTGTGTCCGCATTGCAAGCAGGAAGGCGATCCGATCGACGAAAACCTGTGGAAGGACCTGGTGGCGCCGTGGCGATCTCCCGTGCCACACCCGGTGTACAAACCGGTCGGGTGCCTCGAATGCCGCCGGACCGGTTACCTCGGCCGGACCGGGCTGATCGAATTGCTTCTCGTCAACGACAAGCTGCGCGAGATCATTGCGCGCGGCGGCGAAATCGCGCAGGTTCGCAACCAGGCGGCGCGCGATGGCCTGCGTTCGCTGCGCGTGTCGGGCGCCGAGAAGATTGCGAGCGGCATCACCACCCTCGACGAAGTGCTGCGCGCCGCGCCGCCGTTCTTGAATTGACGACGGGGCCGCGCAGCGGCCCCGTCGTCATCGCGCGCGAAGCCGGGCGATCTCGGCGTTGGTTCGCACGCGACGGCGAGTGTCACGCCTGCGGCGGCGGCCGCTTCGCCACCCACTGCGTTGCCTGCTCGTACGCGTACGCGAGCTGAAGCACGGCAAGATCCGCGTAGCGGCGCCCGATGATCTGCATTCCCATCGGCAGGCCATCGGCGTTGAATCCGACCGGCACGCTGATCACGGGACCGCCGGCCATGCTGGCCGGCACCACGACTTCCATCCAGCGATGGTACGTATCCATCTCGCGGCCTGCGACGTGCCGCGGCCAATGCGTGCCGGCGTCGAACGGGAACACCTGCGCGCTGGGCAGCACCAGGTATTCGTAAGTCTCGAAGGCGGTCCGCAGCGTCTGATACCACGCGGAGCGGACGCGCGAGGCCTCGTAGACGTCGAGCGCGCTGAGTGCAACCCCCCTTTCGATCTCCCACAGCGCTTCGGGCTTTATGCTGGCGCGATTGGCCTGCACGCGATAGAGGTCGTTGAGGCGACCGGCGACGAGCCAGTGGCGCAGCCTGCACCACGCGGTCCAGAGGGACGCATAGTCGAAGTCGGGCACGAAGTCCTCGACGATGCATCCGATGCCGGTCAGCGACGTGACAGCGGCGCGACAGAGCTCGAGGATGCCGGGCTCGAAAGGCAGGTAACCACCCAGGTCGCCGAGCCAGGCGACACGCGTGCCGGCAAGATCACGCTGCAGGGGCGCCGCAAGGGTCGCGGGGTCTTCACGGATCGAAAGCGGTGCCCGCGCATCGGCGCCCGCCTGGGTCGCGAACAGCAGCGCCAGGTCGGACACCGTGCGCGCCATGGGCCCGTCGCTCGACAGCTGCTGCAGGAAGACCTCGGGCGCCGGCGGGCCGGCAGGGATGCGCCCGAACGAGGGCCGGAATCCCAGCACGTTGTTGTAGGCAGCCGGGTTGCGCAGCGAACCCATCATGTCGCTGCCATCGGCGACCGGGATCATCCGCAACGCGACGGCCACTGCGGCGCCGCCGCTGCTCCCGCCGCTGGTCCGGGTCGCGTCGTAGGCGTTCGTGGTCGTGCCGAAGACGCCGTTGTAGGTTTGCGAGCCAAGGCCGAATTCCGGCGTGTTGGTCTTTCCGATCACGATCGCGCCGGCCGCCTTCAGGCGCGCGACCATGATCGAATCCTCGACCGGGACGACGTTGCGCAGCAGCGGCGAACCGAGCGTGGTGCGGATGCCGGCGGTGGCTGCAAGGTCCTTGATCGCGATCGGAAACCCGTGCATCCAGCCGAGCGGTGGCCCGCGACCGAGCTGCGCATCGCGCTCATCGGCCTGGGCGACCAGACGATCGCCGTCCTGTCGCGTCACGACTGCATTGACGCGCGGGTTGAGTCGATCGATGCGCGCGAGATACGCCAGCATCACCTCGCGGCACGAGATCTCGCGGCGCCGGATCGCGCGCGCCAGTCCGGCGGCTTCGAGTGCGGTCGGATCGGTCATAGGCACTCCGTATACATCGAGTGTCCGTGGCTTGCACCTTTGCTCGTCGGTAGCGCAAATTCGGAATGTCGCATGCGCGGACGTCGCGGCTGGCTGCGCCACCCAGCGCCGGCCGCCCCGCAGAGGGCGCCCGCCCCATCACTCGGAGGCTCGATCATGGATCGAGATATCGGATCGATGCGCATGCTTGCGACGCTCACATGCAGCGGTGCTGGCGGGCCTGAACGAGGGGAATCTGGTCGAGGTCGCGCATTACCTCGCCTACCTGCCGCGGCCGGCGGGACGGTAGTTTCACTCGCGCGCCGGCCGGCAGGTCGGTGCGCAGGACGATCCGCGATACTCGGCTCCCTGGCGCGCTCGTCGCCCAGGGAGCACGGGCTACGTCGTGAGCAGGCGGTCGAAATCCTTCAGGCTCACCGCCGGCGACGTCCGGAAGCCGATTCCCGTCAACTTCGTCAGTCCGGCCGAGGCGCGCATCGCGCGCTCGGTGTCGGGCAGGTCGACGATGAGAACCAGGTCGGTCGACCCGAGCAGCGCGTACCCGGAGATGACTTCGCCACCCAGTTTCTTGATCAGCGCGGCGGCGTCTTCCGTACGTTTTGCGCTGGCACCCTTGAGGGACTCGGCCGAGTATCTGCCGAACAGGACATAGGTTGACATTTCTGGCCCCTTTCCGGCCTTGCAATCCACGGCGGAACGCGAGGCGTCGCGGCGGTCCGGCCGCGGAGCGGCCGCGTCCAATCTACTCGGGCGGGCGGCGTAACTCCCTCCCACGCATGCGGGGCACGGGCGGCCGACAAGCCGACCGCGAGGATGCGGTCGCCGAGGCTGGCGCAACACGAAGTGTCGATCCGACCGAAGGCGAGGAATTTCGCGCGTGCTTGGGTTGGGATCCCTTGCTGCGCACGGGATGATGGTTCGTCCGCCTTGCGGACGAACCATCACTTGCTGAGTTGGCGCATTGCGCGGGTGAGGCCTTCGAGCGTCAGCGGGAACATGCGGCCCCCCATCAGTTGATGGATGACCGAGATCGACTGCCGGTACTGCCAAAGGCCTTCCGGTTCGGGATTGATCCAGACGAACTTCGGATAGTGCTGTGTCAGGCGCTGCAGCCACAGCGCACCCGCTTCGGGATTGTTGTGCTCGACGCTGCCGCCCGGCTGCAGGATCTCGTAGGGGCTCATCGTCGCGTCGCCGACGAGGATCAGGCGGTAATCCGGGTTGTACTTGCGCAATACGTCCCAGGTCGGAAAACGCTCGGCGAAGCGGCGGCGGTTGTTGCGCCAGACGCTCTCGTAGACGCAATTGTGGAAATAGTAGAACTCGAGGTGCTTGAACTCGGCCTTCGCGGCCGAAAAAAGCTCCTCGACCCGCTTGATGTGCTCGTCCATCGTGCCGCCGACGTCGAGCAGCATCAGCACCTTCACCGTGTTGTGCCGCTCCGGCACCATCTTGATGTCGAGGTAGCCGGCGTTCTTCGCGGTCGACTCGATCGTGTCGTGCAGATCGAGCTCGAGTTCCGCGCCCTCGCGCGCGAACCGCCGCAACCGGCGCAAGGCGACCTTGATGTTGCGCGTGCCGAGTTCGAGCTGATCGTCGTAGTCGCGATACGCGCGCGCCTCCCACACCTTGACCGCGGTGCGGTTGCCCTTGCCCGGGCCGCCGACACGAATTCCTTCGGGATTGGCGCCGCCGTGACCGAACGGCGAGGTGCCGCCGGTGCCGATCCACTTGTTGCCGCCGTGGTGCGCGCCCTCCTGCTCCTCGAGGCGCTTGCGGAACTCCTCCATCAGCTTGTCCCAGCCGAGCTTTTCCAGCTGCGCGATTTCCTCGGGCGTGAATTCGCGCTCGAGCATCTGCTTGAACCACTCCTGCGGAATTTCCGTCGTGAAGTCGATGAACGTCTGCACGCCTTTGAAGAACTCGCCGAACGCGCGGTCGTACTTGTCGTACAGCGTTTCGTCCTTGACGAGGGTCGCGCGCGAGAGGTAGTAGAAATCGTCGATCGACGGCCGGATCACGTCCTTCCTGAGCGCCTCGAGCAGGGTCAGCAACTCCTTGATCGACACCGGCAGCCGCGCCGCGCGCAGGTGGTAGAAGAAGTTGATCAGCATGGCGTCACCTCGGCCGCTCGAGCTGGTAGGCGAGGTGGGCCTTGACCTCCGGCCACTCGCCCGCCGTGATGCTGTACATCACTGTATCGCGGATCGTGCCGTCGCGCCGGCGTGCGTGATGGCGGATGACGCCGTCCTTCTTGGCGCCCAGACGCTCGATCGCCCGTTGCGATGCGAAGTTGAAATTGTCCGTGCGCAAGCCGACCACGCCGCAGCCCAGGGTCTCGAATGCGTGCGTGAGGAGGAGCAGCTTGCACTCGGTGTTCACGAAGGTGCGCTGCCACGACGCGCCATACCACGTGTAGCCGATCTCGACCCGCGAGGCATCGGGCAGGATGTCGTGGTAACGGGTGCTGCCGATCACCGCATGGCTGTGCAACTCGCGCACGACGAACGGCAGCATGGTGCCGTCCTGCTGGCCCATGAGTGCGGTGGCGATGTACATCGCCGTCTGCTCGGGCTCCGGCACCGACGTGATGCGCAGGCGCCATAGTTCGCCGTCGGCCGCCGCCTTGCGCAGGTCCGGTTCGTGGTCGGCATGCATCGGCTCGAGCCGGACATGCCGCCCGTTGAGGATGGCCGGCTCCGCCCGCCTCATGTGCGTAGCGCGACGCGAGCGAAGCAGGCGTCGTCGCCCCCCGAGCGTCGACCGGCGGCGCGAGGCGCAGGCGATGAGCGGTCCGCTTCCATCGCGAGAGCGGGTTCGGGCCGTCCGGATTCCATCATCGCGCTCCGCAAGCCCCTCGGTCCCGAACCTACCGGTTGTGCCGTGCCATGAACACGAGCCGCTCGAACAGGTGCATGTCCTGCTCGTTCTTGAGCAGCGCCCCGGCGAGCGGCGGCACGAACAGCTTGTCGTCCTTCGAGCGCAGCGCATCGGGCGGAATCTGTTCGGCGACCAGCAGCTTCAGCCAGTCGAGCAGCTCCGACGTGGAGGGCTTCTTCTTCAGCCCCGGCAGTTCGCGGATCGAGAAGAACGTGTCCAGCGCGTTCTTCAGCAGCTCGCCGCGCAGCTTCGGAAAATGGACGTCGACGATCGACTGCATCGTCTCCTTGTCCGGGAACCTGATGTAGTGAAAGAAGCACCGGCGCAGGAAGGCGTCCGGCAGCTCCTTCTCGTTGTTCGACGTGATCACCACCAGCGGCCGGTGGCGGGCCACGATCGTCTGGCGCGTCTCATAGACGAAGAACTCCATCCGGTCCAGTTCACGCAGGAGGTCGTTCGGAAACTCGATGTCCGCCTTGTCGATCTCGTCGATGAGCAGGACACTCGCTTGCGCCGATTCGAATGCCTGCCACAGGACGCCACGCACGATGTATTGGTGGATGTCCTTCACCCGCTCGTCGCCGAGTTGCGAGTCGCGCAGCCTGGAGACGGCGTCGTATTCGTAGAGGCCCTGCTGCGCCTTGGTGGTCGACTTGATGTGCCAGGCTAGCAGCGGCATCGACAGCGCACGCGCAACCTCCTCGGCCAGCATCGTCTTGCCGGTGCCGGGTTCGCCCTTGATGAGCAGCGGCCGTTGCAGCGTGAGCGCGGCGTTAACCGCAAGCTTGAGGTCGGCAGTGGCGACGTAGGTGTCGGAGCCCTGGAATCGTTGCATTGGATGGCGAGGAGCGGAGGCGCGCGGCGACGCCGCGAGTATACGCAGCGACCCTTGCGCAACAGGAAGGTTGGTCGCGCTGCGTCGCTCCAGTAGAATCCGCGCCGATTTGCATCGGCCATGCTGCTCGACTCCCGGGGAGGGTGGCGCGAGCGCGATTCGACAACGTGGTCGATGGGCAAAGGCCCGGGTGCCAACAATTCGAAACCTGCGGGGGTGCTTTCCTCGATGAATACGACCCGTCTTCTTGCGGCTGCCGGTTTTTGCGCGGTCGTGCCGTTGGCTTCGGCGCAACAGGCGCCGGCTCCGGTCGGAAATCCCGATGCGGCGAAGCCTTACATCTCGATGTGCACCGGGTGCCACACGATCCCGGGCTACCAGGCGTCGTTTCCGCGCGTCTACCACGTGCCCAAGATCGGGGGCCAGTCGGCCAAGTACATCGAGGCGGCGCTGGAGGAGTACAAAAAGGGGGAGCGCAATCACCCGACGATGAAGGTGATCGCGCAGGGACTGAGCGACCAGCAGATCGCGGATATCGCCGCGTACTACGCCGCGCGCGGTTCCGAACCGGCTGCGGTCGCCAACAAGTGACGCGCACCAGGAAGCCCGACATGAAGAAGACCACGGTGACGACGGCCGCGCTGCTTGCATTCGCGACCGGATGGAGCGGCCTTGCAGCGGCGGCCGACATCGAGGCGGGGCGCCAGATCGGCGAGACGCAGTGCGCGGCGTGCCACGGCAAGGACGGCAAGTCGCCGATCGATCCGAGCTATCCCAAGATCGCCGGGCAGTACGCGGACTACCTCGTCAAGGTGCTGGGCGACTACCAGAGCGGCGCACGCAAGAACCCGATCATGGGGGGGATCGCCAAGCCGCTTTCGAAAGCCGACATCGAAAACGTCGCGGCGTTCTTCAACTCCTTGCCCGGGCCGCTTACGCACAACAAGTAGCGCGGCGGCATCGGCCCGCCCGGTTCAACGCGACCGGCGGCGCTCGAGACACTCCAGATAGGCGGCATTGATCGCGGCAATGTCGGCGGGCAGCGTCGATCGCTGGGCGCGCCAGACGACCTCGCCGAGGCACTCCATCGCTTCGTGCGCCGCCTCGTGCTCGCTGCCGGTGCGGGCGGCGAGGTCCGCGATTGCGGCGCGGATCCCCGGGGGCTGGTCGATCGACAGCTGTTCGGCGAGCGCGAGATGCATCGACAGGTGCAGGAACGGGTTGGTGATGCCGCGCTCTACCGTGAATTCCTCGCCCAGCGCCCGCTCGGGATCGTCCAGCAGCGCGTGATACTCGGGGTGTTGTTCGATCCACCCCACGGCGACGGCCTCCAGCGGCGTGACGATGTGCCCGGCGCGGTGCTTGGCCCAGGCCGTGCAGAAGAAACGACGTACATCATCGCGACTCGGATTGAACATGGCGGCGGAAACTCGAGCCTTATCGAGGCATTCTGCCGGACAACGCGCGTGCGGCTGCCACTGTCCCGATCAGCGCGGCGCGGGCGTCTTGCGGCGGAATTCGCACAGCGAGGCGATGGCGCAGCGCCAGCACTCGGGCTTGCGCGCCTTGCACACGTAGCGCCCGTGCAGGATGAGCCAATGGTGCGCGTTCTGGCGGAACTCCTCCGGAACGAACTTCAGGAGCTTGCGCTCGACCTCGTCGACATCCGCGCCGGGCGCGATTCCCGTGCGGTTGGCGACGCGAAAGATGTGCGTGTCGACCGCGATCGTCGGTTCTCCGAAAGCCACGTTCAGCACCACGTTCGCAGTCTTGCGGCCCACGCCCGGCAGCGCTTCGAGCGCCGCCCGATCCCGCGGCACCGCGCCGCCGTGCCGTTCCAGCAGAAGGCGACTCAGTGCGACGACGTTCTTCGCCTTGTTGCGGAACAGGCCGATGGTCTGAATGTAGGGAATCAGCCCCTCGACCCCGAGATCGACGATGCCGCGGGGCGTGTTGGCGACGGGAAACAGCTTGTGCGTAGCGAGGTTGACGCCACGGTCGGTCGCCTGTGCCGACAGCACGACGGCGACCAGCAGTTCGAACGGCGAGGAATGCTCGAGCTCGGATTTCGGCTCGGGATTGGCCTCGCGCAGGCGCGCGAAGATCGCGCGCCGCTTTTCCGGGTTCATCCGTTGGTCTCCTGTCCCGGCCTGCCGGTCGCCGTCGAAGGCGACTGCCGGTGCCGCGCGCGGGCGCGTTCGATCGCGGCCGCCACGCGTGCCTTGCGGGCCACCGCCTGTCCATCGTCCGCATCGGTGCGGGTTTCCAATTCGTGCAGCTTGGCGATCGCTTTCGCGAGGCGTCGCTCCTCGACCTCGATCCGCTCGCGTGCCAGGCGCAGGTTGCGCTGCTCGAACGCGCCGCGCGCTGCGCGCGCGTCGTCATCGGACCAGCGACGCCGCGGCACCACCTCGATCAGCGCGATGCAATCCATCGGGCAGGGCGGAACGCACAGGTCGCAGCCCGTGCACACCGACGCGAGGACCGCGTGCATGACCTTCGGCGCGCCGACGATCGCATCGACCGGGCAAGCCTGGATGCACAAGGTGCAGCCGATGCAGAGCGCCTCGTCGATCACCGCGCGGCGCAGGGGTCCCTCGACGCCGTTGGCAGGATTGAGCGGCAACGGCGGCCGCCCGCTTATCAGGCTCAGCTTGGCGATGCCGGCGGCGCCGCCGGGCGGGCACCGGTTGATTTCCGCGCTCCCGGCGGCGACCGCCTCCGCGTACGGCCGGCAGCCGGGGAAACCGCACTTCGTGCACTGGGTCTGCGGCAGGGCGGCGTCGATGCGCTCGGCGAGGGCCGACGCGGCAGCGGGGCGGGGAGTGGCGTCGATCGCGTCCGGCATGGACGCGGATTATTTCAGAGCGGGACGGCGCTACCGCTGCGCGTGCGCGCGTATGAACTCGCGCACCTGCGGATAGATCTGTTCGCGCCAGCGACGGCCGGAGAAGATCCCGTAGTGGCCGGCGCCCGCGGCGGTCAGGTGCTGCTGGTGGGATTTCGGGATGCCGGTGCACAGGTCGTGCGCGGCCTGGGTCTGGCCGCTGCCGGAAATGTCGTCCAGCTCGCCTTCGATGGTGAAGAGGGCAACGGACTTGATGTCGCCCGGCCGCACGGGCTTGCCGCGCACGCTCCATGTGCCGTTGGGCAGGCGGTGCTCCTGGAACACGATCCGGATCGTGTCCAGGTAATACTCGGCCGGCAGGTCCAGCACCGCGTTGTACTCGTCGTAGAAGCGGCGGTGCGCCTCGACGTCGTCCAGGTCGCCCTTGATGAGATCGAGGTAGTAGTCCCAGTGCGAATTGACGTGCCGGTCCGGATTCATCGCCACGAATCCGGCGTGCTGCAGGAATCCCGGATAGACGCGCCGAAGGTAGCCGGGATACGCGGATGGCACCTTGAAAATGACGTTGTTCTCGAACCAGTCGATGCTCCTGCGCATCGCGAGCGCGTTCACCTGCGTCGGACTGCGCCGCGTGTCGATCGGCCCGCCCATCATCGTCATCGAACGCGGGAGCTTGGGATCCTTGTCGGTTGCCATCAGCGAGATGCCCGCGAGCACCGGCACGGTCGGCTGGCACACGGAGATCACGTGCACATCGGGCCCGAGCAGGCGCACGAACTCGATTACGTAGTCGACGTAGTCGTCGAGATGGAACGGGCCGGCCGAGAGCGGGACCATGCGCGCGTCGTTCCAGTCGGTGATGTAGACGTCGTGGTCGGGCAGCATCGTGCGCACGGTGTCGCGCAGAAGCGTGGCGTTGTGGCCGGAAAGCGGCGCGACGATCAACACCTTCGAATCGGCCGATCGCGCGGCGAGCTTGGGGGGCAACTCGCGGCGGAAGTTGAGCAGCCGGCAGAACGCCTTCTCGACCACGACGTCCTCTTGCACCGGGACGTCCACGCCGCCGATCTCGGTTTGGTCGAGATTGAAATGAGGTTTCTCGTAGCTCTTGCCGATCCGGTGCAACAACTCGTAGCCGGCCGCCAGGCGGCGCGAGAACGGCGTATAGGAAAGCGGGCTGTACGGGCTCGAAAAGAGCTCCGACGTCGCCTGGGCCCACACCGACAGCGGGTTCAGGAAACGGCGTTGCAGTTCGTGCAGGTGATAGAGCATCGAGACTCCGCTGCGGCCCCATGGAGGCATCGCGGGCAAGGCAAACCGCACGATTATCGTCGCGCGGCGGGCGCGCCAGCAATGCAACGAGAAGAGCGTTGTTTTTCCATCAGGCTCGCGCCCGAAGTGGCCTGACCACTTGACCTTACCAGTAGTTTTCGACCGCCAGCTGCCCCGGTTTGCCCCGTCTCGACGGCGCCAGCCCGCGCGTCGCCAGGAGCCGACGGGTGGCGGTGATCATGTCCGGGTTGCCGCAGATCAGGACGCGCGAGGCGCCGGCATCGATCCGCAGCCCGACATGGGCTTCGAGCGCGCCGCTTTCGAGCAGCGCCGGCACGCGCTCGCCGAGGGTGCCCGGTTCGCGCCGGCGGGTCACCACCGGTACGTAGTGGAGTCTCCCCTCGCGATCCATGGCACGAATCGCGTCGGCGTACGCCAGTTCGTTCGGATAGCGCACGCTGTGCACGACCACGAGGTTGTGAAAATCGTTCCAGCTGCCGGTCTCGGCCAGTATGGATAGAAACGGGGCGAGGCCGGTGCCCGTGCACAGCAGCCACAAATCGCGCGCAGGGTCGAACCGGTCGAGCGTCAGGAAACCGTAGTTCGTCCGCTCCAGGTAGATCGTGGCGCCAGGGCGCAGCCGCGCGAGCTCGGACGTGAATTCGCCGTCCGGAACGACGACCGAGAAGAACTCCAGGAACGCAGCGTGGCTGGGCGAGGCAACCGAATACGCGCGCCATACGATCTTCTGGCCGGACGGGTCCTTCGGATTGTCCGGATCGGCGCGCTCGACCCCGATGCGGGCGAACTGTCCGGCCGTGAACCGGAACTCCGGGTCGCGCGTGATCGTGAACGAGAACAGGTTCGGCGCCCACGGCCTGACCGACGTCAACGTCTCGGCGGTGAACTTGGGCGCGGCGGTCATGTGGCGGGCACGCGCACGCCGCGCGGGCGTGGCAAGCTACCGCTCGAGGTACTTGAGCTTTTCCGGCACGTCCTTCCATTCATCCGCATCGGGCGGGTGGGGCTTCATGCGGGTGATCGAAGGCCACTTTTTCGCCAGCTCGACGTTCAATGCAATGAAGCTGCGCTGGTCGGCCGGCACGTCCTCCTCGGCATAGATCGCGTTCACCGGGCACTCGGGAATGCACACCGCGCAATCGATGCACTCGTCGGGATCGATCGTGAGGAAGTTCGGGCCTTCGCGAAAGCAGTCGACCGGACAGACATCGACGCAGTCCGTGTATTTGCACTTGATGCACGGCTCGGTGACGACGTGAGTCATTCGCGCGGCGGTTCGAGGAGTGGGCGGGTATTCTATCGCGCAGCCGACGGCGTCGACGCGCCGGGGCACGTTAACCACGGCCATCCCAAGGCCTTGCGATCGTGATCATCACCTCGCTGCTCGACACCGACCTCTACAAGTTCACGATGATGCAGGTGGTGCTGCATCACTTTCCGGGCGCGCAGGTCGAGTACCGCTTCAAGTGCCGCAATCCGGGCATCAACCTCGCCCCCTACGTCGACGAGATCCGCGAGGAGATCGGCTGGTTGTGCACGCTGCGCTTTCGCGAACGGGAGCTGGCGTACCTGCGCAGCATGCGCTTCATCAAGAGCGACTTCGTCGACTTCCTCGGCCTGTTCCAGCTCAATACCAAGTACATCGAAGTGACGCGCGCGCCGAACGACAGCGGCGAGATCGAGATCGTCATCAAGGGGCCGTGGCTGCACACGATCCTGTTCGAGATCCCGGTGCTGGCGATCACCAACGAGGTGTACTTCCGCAACACCCAGCAGCATCCGGACTACGCGGAAGGACGCCGGCGGCTGCGCGAGAAGATCGCGCTCGTGCGCGACGACCCGACGCTGGCCGGCGTGCGCATCGCCGACTACGGCACGCGGCGCCGCTTCTCGCGCCTGTGGCAGGACGAGGTGCTGCTGACTCTGAAGGATCAGCTCGGCGAGCATCTCGCCGGGACCAGCAACGTGATGTTCGCCGCCAAGCAGGGGCTCACGCCGCTCGGCACGATGGCGCATGAGTACCTGCAGGCGTGCCAGGCGCTCGGTCCGCGGCTGCGCGACTCGCAGACCTACGGTTTCGAGGTCTGGGCCAAGGAGTACCGCGGCGACCTCGGCATCGCGCTGTCGGACGTCTACGGCCTGGACGCGTTCCTGCGCGACTTCGACATGTACTTCTGCAAGCTGTTCGACGGCGCGCGGCACGATTCCGGCGACCCGATCGAGTGGGGCGAACGGCTGATCGCTCACTACGAGCGCAACCGGGTCGACCCGAAGACGAAGGTACTGGTGTTCTCCGATGCGTTGACGTTTCCGCTCGTGAGCGAGCTGTACCGGCGCTTCGACGGGCGCGCGCGGCTCGCCTTCGGCGTCGGCACGAACCTGACCAACGACCTGGGCTACACGCCGCTGCAGATCGTCATCAAGATGGTCCGCTGCAACGGCCAGCCGGTCGCGAAACTTTCCGATTCGCCCGAGAAGAACATGTGCGACGACGCGGCCTACCTCGCATACCTGCGGCAGGTCTTCCACGTCCAGCACTGACTCGCGGGTCGGCGCGATCCCGCCGCCGCGGCATCGGGACGGTCCAATGGAAGGGTTCCGACACGGCGGCTGTTCTGGCGGCGGTTGCGCCGCGCCGACAGCGGGCGGATCCCGCCCACCCTTTCGCCCGGTTGCCGACGCGGTCGCAACCGAAACCAGCACAGGGCCGCGTCGCGGGCGCGAAGCGCGCCGCGGTCGTGCCCGCTCGCACCGATCGAGGGTTCCGCGGGCCGGGAGGGGTGGCTAGAATCCCGCGCTTCGCGCGGGGTCACCCTTATGCCGACACTGTCTCGCCGGGCGGAGAGCCTCGGAACCGAAAACGCGTTTGTCGTTCTTGCCGAGGTCAACCAGCTCGTCCGCTCGGGCAAGGACGTCATTTCCTTCTGTATCGGCCAGCCCGATTTCGCGACGCCGACGCATGTGCAGGACGCGGCCGTCGACGCAGTGCGCGGCGGCAGGCACGGCTACACCCCTTCGGCGGGAATCGATGAACTGCGCCAGGCCGCGGCGGCATCGATGGGTCGCATGCGTGGCATTTCCATCGCGCCGGACGACGTGGTGGTCGGTGCCGGTGCGAAGCCGTTCATCGGATACGCGATCGCATCGGTCACCGACTACGGCGCGGGCGACGAGGTCATCTTCCCGGTGCCCGGATTCCCGATCTACGAAAGCCAGTGCCGCGCCAATGGCGCCGTCGCGGTCGGGCTGCCGCTACGCGAGGCGCGCGCCTTCGCATTCGATCCGAACGAGCTGGCCGAGCGCATCACGCCGCGCACGAAGCTGCTTGTCCTCAATTCACCCCAAAACCCGACCGGCGGCATCCTGTCGCGTGCCGACCTCGAGGCGATCGCCGCGATCCTCGAGCGCCATCCGCAGGTCTGGGTCTACGCCGACGAGATCTACAGCCGGCTCGTCTACGGCGCGGAGTTCGCCTCGATCGCTTCGCTGCCAGGAATGCAGGAGCGCACCGTCATTTCCGACGGCGCGTCCAAAACCTACGCGATGACGGGCTGGCGCATCGGCTTCACGGCGAACCGCCAGCTCGCGCCGGTCTTCACACGCTGGATCACGAACACGGAGTCGTGCGCAAGCCAGATCAGCCAATGGGCGGCGGTGGCCGCGCTCAACGGCCCGCAGGATGCGGCCGAGTCGATGCGTCATCGGTTCCTTGCCCGCCGCGACCTGATCGTGCGGCTGCTCAACGAGGTGCCGGGATTTCGCTGCGCGTCGCCGGGCGGGGCGTTCTACGCGTGGCCGAACGTCACTGAAGCGTGTGCGCTGATCGGCGCCGCCGACTCCGAGGTGTTGCGCAAGCGCCTTCTGCACGAGGCGGGGGTCGCGGTCCTCGCCGATATCCACTTCGGTCCCCGGGTCGAGGGCGACGGCCAGCACATCCGCTTTTCGTACGCGGCCGCCGAGTCGGCGATCGAGGCAGGCGTCGGGCGCATCGCGGACTTCGTCCGCCGCGCTACGCTTCCGCCAAGAAAATAGGATGCGGCCGCTCCGGCGCTCGCGCAGCGCGCTTGCGTGGCTCCTGCTCGCGGTTGCGTCTTCGAGCGCCCGCGCGGCGGCCTTCGACGGCCCGGAGCTGGCCGGTGTCCCGGTCGAATTCCTGCTCTTCGCGTGCGTCCTCGCGGGCGTCGCGCTCTTCCAGGCGTACGTGCTGCCGATCGCGGTCACCGGCGCCGGCGTGATCGCGCTTTACAAGATCGCGTTTTCTCCGTTTCGAACCGGCGCCGGCGTGGCCGGTTTCGCCGGTCACCTCGAGCACGAGTGGGTGATCCTGGTCAACCTCCTGCTGCTGCTGACCGGTTTCGCGCTGCTCGCGCGGCAATTCGAAGACAGCAAGTTGCCCGAGGTGCTGCCGCGTTTCCTTCCCGACGACTGGAAAGGCGGTTTCGTCCTGCTGGTGCTGGTCTTCCTCCTGTCGACCTTCCTGGACAACATCGCCGCAGCGATGATCGGGGGCGCGATCGCACACACCGTGTTCCGCGGCACCGTGCACATCGGATATCTGGCCGCGATCGTCGCGGCGTCCAATGCCGGCGGCGCCGGCAGCGTGATCGGCGACACCACGACCACGATGATGTGGATTTCCGGCATCTCGCCGCTCGAGGTGTTCGAGGCGTTCATCGCGTCGGGGGTCGCATTGGCCATCTGCGGCGTGATCGCAGCGCGGCAGCAGGACGCGCTGCGGCGCATCGAGCGTGACGCGACGCCGGGCGCCGTCGTCGACTGGATGCGGCTTGCGATCGTGGCGCTGATCCTCGGCCTGGCGATCGTCGCCAACATCGTCGTCAACGTTCGGTTTGCCGAGATCTCGGACCGCTTTCCGTTCCTCGGCGCGGCGGTCTGGGTGGCGATCCTGATCGGCGCCACCCTGCGCAGCACGGCATGGAGGCTTCTGCCGGGAGCGCTCAAGGGCGCGGCGTTCCTGCTGGCGCTGGTCCTGTGCGCCTCGATGATGCCGGTCGAGAGGCTGCCCAGCGCTTCGTGGCAGACGGCGCTCGGACTCGGCTTCCTCTCCGCGGTGTTCGACAACATCCCGCTCACCGCGCTCGCAATCAGGCAGGGCGGATACGACTGGGGATTTCTCGCTTATGCGGTCGGCTTTGGCGGCTCGATGATCTGGTTCGGCTCGTCCGCCGGCGTCGCGCTGTCGGGCATGTATCCGCAAGGGCGCTCGGTGGGTCGTTGGCTGCGCGATGGATGGCACGTGACGCTCGCCTACGTCATCGGATTTTTCGTCATGCTGGTGCTGATCGGGTTTCATCCCGGCGCGACGCCTCGCGCCGGCGCGGGATCGGCGACGCGCGTCGCTGCAATCGCCCTTTGACGCGTCGCGTGTTGAGGAGAGCGCAATGGCTGAGATCAACGTCGTTCGCAAGCATCGCTTGACGGTCGCGCAGGCGAAGAGGATCGCGCAGAAGACCGCCGACGATCTCGCGAGCGAATACGACCTGCAGAGCGAGTGGCACGGCGACACGCTGCGCTTCTCGCGCAGTGGGGTGAACGGCTCGATGGCGGTGAGCGCGCACGAGATACGACTCGACGTCAAGCTCGGCCTGCTGCTCGGCGCGTTCAAGCGCAGGATCGAGCGGCACATCGAGCACCGGCTCGACGAACTCCTGATCGCCGCGAGCACGCCGGCCGCCAGGAGCGCGCCGGCGAAGAAGTCGGGCCGCGCAGCCTGAGGCGCTGCAAGGAAAACGGCCCGCGAGGCGGGCCGCAGCGGATTCGCTAGTGCGCTAGCCTTTGAGATCGGTGATCAGCTCGACGTACTGCTTCATCGCCGCCTCCGACGCCGTGCCCTTGATCTCGTTCCAGGCGTCCCATTTCGCGCGGCCGACCATGTCGGAAAAGCCCGGTCGCTTGCCTTCGACATCGCCACTGGTCGAGTGCTTGTAGAGCGCGTACAACTTCAACAGCGTTGCGTTGTCGGGACGCTCGGGGAGGCTCTTCGAGTCCGCGACCGCCTGCTCGAACTTCGCCTTCAGATCGCTCATGAGGTTCTCCGCTGTACGAGCATGGAGCGAAAGCTATCATAGGTTCGAACCTGCAGCGCACAGGCAGGCGCGGTCCGGCAGGCGATCGCCGGTGTCGGCGAAAGGAGATCCAGATGGCGATATTCTCGGCGCGGCGTGAGCGCATCTCGCCGGTCGACACGGCGTGGCTGCGGATGGATTCGCCCGGCAACCTGATGATGATCGTCGGCGTGATGGTGCTTGGCCCGGGTTTCGACTTCGAGCGCCTGCGTCACGTCGTGCGCACGCGCGTGCTTTCCTTCCGTCGCTTCCGCTCCCGCGTCGTGACCGATCCCACCGGTTCCTGGTGGGAGGAGGTCGATCCCGATCTCGATCAACACATCGTGCGCATCGGCCTTCCGGGCAAGGGCGGCAAGGACGCGCTGCAGACGCTCGTCGCGCAACTTGCTTCGCAGGCCCTCGATCATGCGCGGCCGCTGTGGCAGTACCACGTGATCGAGAACTACGCGGGCGGGACGGTGCTGGTCAGCCGCATCCACCACTGCATCGCCGACGGCATCTCCCTCATGGGCGTGCTGCTTTCGATGACGTCCTCCGACCCGGCGCGCGAAGACGGCGAACCGGCGACCGAACCGCGCGACGGACCGAGGCATGGCGCGCCGTGGGAAACCTGGCTCGCTCCGTTCACCGAAACCGCCGTCAAAGCGATCGGCGCGACGGGAGAACTCGCGGCACGCGCGCTCAAGGCCTACGGCAGGATGCTGGACGATCCGGAGATCGCGGGCAAAAGAGTGGTCGGATACGCGAAGACCGCCGCGCAGGTGGTGAAGGATCTTGCCGCGCTCGCGCTGATGGAAAACGACTCGAGCACCAGCCTGAAGGGGCAGCCCAGCGGTTCGAAGGCGGTCGCGTGGTGCGAACCGCTGCCGCTCAACGACGTGAAAGCGGCGGGCAAGGCGCTCGGTTGCTCGATGAACGACGTCCTGCTCGCATGCGCGGCCGGCGCGATCCGCGAATACCTGGCCGGGCGCGGCGAGTCCCTGAAGGACGCCGAATTGCGTGCGATGGTGCCGGTCAACCTGCGGCGCTCCGGTGACGCCGCGCTCGGCAACAAGTTCGGCCTCGTCCCGGTCCTGCTTCCGATCGGCATCGAACATCCGGTCGCGCGCGTGCTCGAGGTGCGGCGCCGCATGGACGAATTGAAGGACGGCTACACGGCGGCCATCGCGATGGCGATCCTGGGCGCGGTCGGGCTGGCGCCGCGGCCGCTGCAAAAGCAGGTACTCGACCTGTTCGGCAGCAAGACGACCGCGGTGATGACCAACGTGCCCGGGCCGCGGCACCAGCTGTATCTCGCGGCCGGGCCGCTGCAGCAGATCATGTTCTGGGTGCCGCAAAGCGGCGACGTGTCCGTCGGCGTCTCGATCCTCTCGTACAACGGGGGCGTGCAGTTCGGCCTCGTCACAGACAAGGCGGTCTGCGCCGAGCCGCAGCAGATCATCGATCGGTTCGCGCCCGAGTTCGAACGGCTGGTTTACGCGATGCTGCTCGCACCGTGGGACGAACAGCTCGACCCTGCCGTGGCACGGCATGCGCTGCAGGCCACGGAGACCGCGGCGGACATCGCGACGCACATGCAACACCCGCCAACGAAGGGCAACGGCGCGGACGCGGCGCAAGGCGCAAGTGCCGGGCAACCCGGGACACGCAGGCGCAGGTCCGCGTTTGCCGCCGCGCGCTCGCACCACTAGCTCGGATGACGACCGAGGCCCTTTACCGCTCGGACGCGTACCTGCGCCACTGCGAGGCGCACGTCACGCACGTTTCCGCCGAGGGCGTCGAGCTCGATCGCACGGTCTTCTATCCCTTGGGCGGCGGCCAGGCGGGGGACAGCGGGATGCTCACCCTGGAGGGTGGGACCGCGCTTCGCGTGCTCGACGCGCGCAAGAGCAGGCGCGACGGCGCGACCCCCGACGACACGTTGCATCTGCTCGAGCCTGCGGACTGCAACCGGATCGCGGTCGGCACGCTGGTGCGCGCCGAGATCGACTGGGAGCGCCGGTATCGCCACATGCGGTTCCACACCGCGACCCACCTGCTGTGCGCGGTCGTCAAGGAACTCGTCGACGGCTGCAGCATCACCACCGAGTACGCACGGCTCGACTTCGCCATGACGGCGCCGCTCGAACGGCCGGTCGTGCAGGCCGGCCTCGATGGCCTGATCGCTGCTGCGCACGCGGTCTCGAGCGAGTGGGTCACCGACGAAGAACTGGCCGCCCACCCGCAGCTCGTGAAGTCGATGAGCGTGAGCCCGCCGCTGGGTTTCGGCAGGGTGCGCCTGCTGCGAGTGCACGACGTCGATCTGCAGGCATGCGGCGGCACGCACGTGCGCAACACGCGCGAGATCGGCGCGATGCGGGTCGCTAAGATCGAGAAGAAGTCGGCGCGTACCAGGCGGGTGGTACTGGAATTCGCGCCATGACCTGACGGCTACGGATTACGCGGAATCGAGCAGGAAAAATCGTGCCGTGGAGCAGCGCGGCACAGGGGAGAATGAGTCCTTGCGCACTCGCGCACATCCGCTCCCGGTTCTCCGCTTCCCCGATCCATACAACTCCAATCCCCGACCGAGGCACGCGCATGAGCGAACCAGGGTACCTGCGCCAACCGACCCTCAGCGGCGATGCGATCGTGTTCGTCTGCGACGACGATCTCTGGCGCGTCGACGCCGCGGGTGGCGTCGCACGCCGGCTGACCGCGGGCCTGGGCGAACCTTCGACGCCGGTGCTCTCTCCTGACGGACGCTGGCTCGCCTTCGTCGGCCGCGACGAGCAGCACCCCGAGGTCTATCTGATGCCAGGCGAAGGCGGTCCCGCGCGCCGCATGACCTGGCTCGGGCCGGACGTGATGGTGCGCGGTTTTACGCCCGACGGGCGGATCCTCTTCGTGACCACGCACGGGCAGCCGTTCTTTCGCAACTATCGCGCGTACGCGCTCGCGATGGAGGGCGGCTTGCCGGAGTTGTTGCCGCTCGGGCAAGTGAATCATCTTTCGTTCGGCGCCAACGGCGCGCGCGTGATCGGGCGCAACACTGCCGACCCGGCACGCTGGAAGCGGTATCGCGGGGGCACGGCCGGTCACCTCTGGGTCGACGCGCGCGGCAGCGGCGAGTTCGTCCGCCTGGCACGCCTGGCGGGGAACATCACCAGCCCGATGTGGCTCGGCGACCGCATCTTCTACCTCGCCGACGCGGAAGGCATCGGCAATCTGTATTCGTGCCGCCCGGACGGTTCGGACGTGCGCCGTCATACCGATCACGACGACTTCTATGCGCGCCATGCCTCGACGGATGGCCGGCGCATCGTCTATCAGTGCGGCGCCTGCCTGTGGATCTTCGATCCCGCCGCCGATGCGACGCGCGAAGTCAGGGTCGAGGTACCGGGTCACCGCACCCAGGCGGCGCGCAAGTTCGTCTCGGCCACCGACTATCTGGGCGGCCTGTACGTGCACCCGGCCGGGCACAGCCTTGCCGTCGATGCGCGCGGCAAGCTGTTCTCGTTTGCGTTGTGGGAAGGTGCCGTGCGCAGCCACGGCGCCGGGGCGCGCGGTCGTCGTCGGCTCGGCCAGTGGCTCGCCGACGGCAAGACGCTGGTCGCGGTAAGCGATTCGAGCGGCGAAGAGCGCATCGAGCTCTTCGAGCCGGACGCGCAACAGGCACGTTCGCTCGCGTGGGACGTCGGCCGTGTGATCGCGATGCGCGCAGCGCCATGCGGTGCATGCGTCGCGATCGCCAACCATCGCAACGAGATCCTGATCGGCGATGTCCAGAGCGGGAAGATGGTGCGCGTCGATCGCTCCGATGCCGGCCGCACGGAAGAACTTGCGTGGTCTCCCGACGGCGCGTGGCTTGCATACACGTTCTGGACCGGACCGCGTCATTGCGCCATCAAGCTGCACGAGGTCGCGGCGCGACGTTCGACGCTGGTGACGCAGCCGGAGTTTCGCGACTGGAGCCCGGCGTTCGACCCCGACGGGAAGTACCTGTACTTCATGTCGGCGCGCACGTTCGATCCGGTCTATGACGCCGTGCAGTTCGAGTTGAGCTTTCCGCGCGCCGCGCGCCCTTACCTGATCGCGTTGCAGGCGGACGGGTCACCGCCCTTCGAGCCCGAGCCCAAGGGGATGAAACACGCGGAGCGCGACGCGCCCGCCAAGCCGAGCGAACCGGCCCCGCTCAAGATCGATCTCGACGCCATTGCGCGCCGCGTTGCCGCATTCCCGGTGCCCGAAGGTCGTTACGGCCAGATTGCAGGCGCGCGCGGACGCGCGTTGTGGACATCGTTCCCGATCCCCGGCGCGCACGGCCGCGGCGGCCACAAGGAATCACCCGGCCGCCTGGAGTACTTCGATTTCGGCACGCTGCGCACCGAGACCCTGGCAGAGCGCGCCGACTCGTTCGAATTGTCGGCCGACGCGACGACGCTCATCGTGCGCGAAGGCAAGCGCGTGCGCGCGCTGGATGCGACGAAGGACCGCGAACAGAACGGCAAGCCGGGGACAAACGACAACGACTGCACGCGCGCGAGCGGCTGGGTCGACCTCGGGCGCGTTCGCCTCTCGGTCGAGCCGCGTGCGGAATGGGCGCAGATGCTACGCGAGGTCTGGCGCCTGCAGCGCGACCAGTTCTGGGTCGAGGACATGTCGGGCGTCGACTGGAACGCCGTTTACGAACGGTACGCGCCGTTGCTCGAACGAGTCGCCACGCGAGCGGAATTGTCCGACCTGATCTGGGAACTGCATGGCGAACTCGGCACGTCGCACGCCTACGAAATGGGCGGCGACCACCGGCGCCCGCCGCAGATTGCGCTCGGGCACCTCGCGGCCGATCTGCGCCTCGCCGCGGACGGCAACGGGTGGGAGATCGTCGACATCGCGCGCGGCGATCCGTGGGAGGCAATCGCCGACTCGCCGTTGAACGCCGTGGGCGTGCTGGCGCGCGCAGGCGATCGCATCGTCGCGGTCAACGGCCAGGCGACGACGCGCGAGGTGCCGCCGCAGGCTTTGCTGGTGAACCAGGCCGGCATGAAGGCCGGGTTGACTCTCGAATCCGGCAGCGGCGACGACCGTATGCGACGCAACGTGCTCGTCAAGCTGCTCGACGACGAGGTGCCGGCGCGCTATCGCGCCTGGGTCGAGCGCAATCGCGGCTGGGTGCACGAGCGTTCGCAGGGCCGGGTCGGCTACCTGCATCTGCCCGACATGCAGTCCGCGGGATTCGCGGAATTCCATCGCTACTTCGGCACCGAGTGCGACCGCGATGGCATGATCGTCGACGTGCGCTACAACCGCGGCGGTCACGTGTCGCAGCTCCTGCTGGAGAAGGTCGCGCGCCGGCGCATCGGCTACGACCTGCAGCGCTGGGGACTGCCGATGCCGTATCCGTCGGAGGCGCCGGCCGGCGTCGTCGTCGCGCTGACCAACGAGCATGCCGGTTCCGACGGCGACATCTTCTCGCACTGTTTCAAGCTGATGAAGATCGGACCGCTGATCGGCAAACGTACCTGGGGCGGCGTGATCGGCATCTGGCCGCGCCACAAACTGGTCGATGGCACCGAGACGACGCAGCCCGAGTTCTCGTTCTGGTTCCAGGATGTCGGCTGGGCCGTGGAGAACTACGGCACCGACCCGGAGATCGACGTCGACAATGCGCCGCAGGATGCTGCGGCGGGTCGCGATCGCCAGCTCGAAACCGCGCTCGATGTGGCATTGCAGAAGCTGTCGGCCGAAGGGGTGGTGAAGCCGGACTTCGGTGCCCGCCCGCGCCTGGCACGCGCACCGCTCGCCAAGCGGCGATGACCGCGCCGCGGGACGTACTCGACTTCTGGTTCGGCCCGCCGGACTCGCCCGAGTACGGGGCGCCGCGCGACATGTGGTTCCGCAAGTCGGAGGCCACCGACGCGACGATCCGCGCGCGCTTCGGCGGCGCTGTCGAAGCCGCGCTGGCCGGCGAACGGCGCGGCTGGGCGAACGGACCACGCGACGCGCTGGCGCTCGTGCTCATGCTCGACCAGTTCACCCGCAACATCTTTCGCGACACGCCGCGGGCGTTTGCCGGCGATGAGCAGGCGTTGCAGGTTGCCAGCGAGGTCGTCGACCGCGGGGCGGACCGCCTGCTGATTCCGGTCGAGCGCTGGTTCATCTACCTGCCGTTCGAACACGCCGAGTCGTTGTCGGTGCAAGACGAATCGCTGCGCCTGTTCGGCCAGCTTGCGGCCGAAGGCCATCAGGATGCGCTGGCCTGGGCGCAGAAGCACCACGACGTGATCGCGCGATTCGGGCGCTTTCCTCATCGCAACCGGATCCTCGGCCGCACCTCCTCGGCCGAGGAGCTTGCGTTTCTGGCGCAGCCGGGCTCCCGCTTCTAGGACGTCGGCAGCAGATCCCGGAGTGGCGCCGCATCCGCCCGAACCACGAACGGCGAATGCCTGTCGCCGTGCGTGGGGGAACCGTTTCCGCCATTGGCCTGACCAGTTGACCAACGCCGGGCTCGCCGCTTACGCTGCACCGGCATTCGAGAACGACCGGCGCACGACGCGGCGACAGGGAGGCAAGATCGATGGCATCGCGCAAGCCGCGCCGCAGTTCGGCATGGTTCGGGCGGGGCGGCAAGATGGGGTTCATCTACCGCTCGTGGGTGAAGAACCGTGGTGTGCCGCATGACCAGTTCGACGGCCGGCCGGTGATCGGCATCTGCAACACCTATTCCGAACTGACGCCCTGCAACAGCCACTTCCGCACGTTGGCGGAACATGTGAAGACCGGGGTGTGGGAAGCAGGGGGGTTCCCGCTCGAGTTCCCGGTCATGTCGCTCGGCGAAACCCTGCTGCGCCCGACCGCGATGCTGTATCGCAACCTCGCGAGCATGGACGTGGAGGAATCGATCCGCGCCAACCCGGTCGACGGCGTCGTGCTCCTGATGGGCTGCGACAAGACCACGCCGTCGCTGCTGATGGGGGCATCGAGCGTCGACGTTCCGACCATCGGCGTCTCGGGCGGACCGATGCTGTCCGGCTGGTACAAGGGCGAGCGCATTGGCTCCGGCACGAACACGTGGTCGCTGTCGGAAGATCTGCGCGCGGGCAAGATCTCGGAGGAGGAATTCCACGAGGCCGAAAGCTGCATGCATCGATCGCACGGCCACTGCATGACGATGGGCACGGCCTCGACGATGGCGAGCATGGTCGAAGCGCTGGGTGTCGGCATGCCCGGCAATGCCGCGTTTCCCGCCGTCGACGCGCGCCGCAACGTTCTCGCCCGGATGGCGGGGCGCCGCATCGTCGAATTGGTGAAGGATGATGTGCGGCTGTCGCACATTCTCACGCGCGCCGCCTTCGAGAACGCGATCCGTGTCAATGCGGCGATCGGCGGATCGACCAATGCGGTGATCCACCTCATCGCGATCGCGCGCCGCATCGGCGTCAAGCTCGATCTCGAGGATTGGGACCGGCTCGGCCGCGGCGTGCACACCCTGGTCAACCTGATGCCGAACGGCAAGTACCTCATGGAGGACTTTTGCTACGCGGGCGGGCTGCCGGCGGTGATCCGCGAACTCGGCGCGCAGGGCCTGCTCAACAAGAAGGCGATGACGGTCAACGGGTGCACCCTCTGGGAGAACAACCGCAGGGCCGAGAACAACAATCGCGACGTCATCATGTCCTTCGACAAGCCGTTCAAGCGCGACACAGGCATCGCGGTCCTGCGCGGCAACTTGTGCCCGGATGGCGCCATCATCAAACCCTCCGCGGCGACGCCGAAGCTGATGAAGCACACCGGGCGCGCGGTGGTGTTCGACGACATCGACGACTTTCACCGCCGCATCGACGATCCGCGCCTGAAGATCGACGCCGACAACGTGATGGTGCTGAAGAACTGCGGACCGAAGGGCTACCCCGGCATGGCGGAGGTCGGCAACATGCCGCTGCCGCCGCGCCTGCTGAAGCGCGGCATCACCGACATGGTGCGCATCTCCGATGCGCGCATGAGCGGCACGGCCTATGGCACCGTGATCCTGCACGTCGCCCCGGAAGCGGCCGCGGGCGGGCCGCTCGCACTGGTACGCGACGGTGACCTAATCGAACTCGATGTGGCAAAGCGCAAGCTGCAATTGCATGTGAGCGACGAGGAACTCGTCCGGCGGCGCGCCAAGTGGAAGCCGCTGCGCAAGCCGGTGCCGCGCGGCTACGTGAAGTTGTACGTCGACCACGTCAATCAGGCGAACGAAGGCGCCGACCTCGACTTTCTCGTCGGGCGCACCGGATCCGGGGTGCCGCGGGATAACCATTGATGACGTGGATTCGCGTCACCGACTACCGTTGCCCGGGGTCGTCGGGAGGCGCCGGGGCCGATGGCAAGAGCCTCGCACCCGGATCCGGCAACGCAATCCCCGAAGCACGCTGACACCTGCATGGCATCGGTCCAAATCCGCCGTGTCTTCAAGCAATTCGGGCACACGCAGGTGATCCGCGGTGTTGACATCGAGATCGCCGACGGCGAATTCGCGGTCCTGGTAGGCCCGAGCGGCTGCGGCAAGACGACCCTGCTGCGCATGATCGCCGGACTGGAGGAGATAACGGGCGGAGAGATCTTGATCGGCGACCGCGTCGTCAACCGCATGCTGCCGAAGGAGCGGGACATCGCGATGGTGTTCCAGAACTATGCGCTGTATCCGCACATGACGGTGCGCGAAAACATGTCGTTCAGCCTGCGCCTGGCCAATGCCGCGCGCGAGGAGATCGACCGGCGGGTGGCACGGGCGGCCGACATCCTCGGCCTTGGCCAGCTGCTCGAACGCTACCCGCGTCAGCTGTCAGGCGGCCAGCGGCAGCGGGTGGCGATGGGGCGCGCGATCGTGCGCGACCCCCAGGTGTTCCTCTTCGACGAGCCGCTGTCGAACCTGGATGCGAAACTGCGCGTCCAGATGCGCACGGAGATCAAGGAGCTGCACCAGCGGCTGAAGACGACCTCGATCTACGTGACGCATGACCAGATCGAGGCGATGACGATGGCCGACAAGATCGTGGTCATGCACGACGGCATCGTCGAGCAGACGGGTGGTCCTCTCGACCTCTACGACTGCCCCGTCAACACGTTCGTCGCCGGCTTCATCGGCTCGCCGGCGATGAACCTGCTGCCCGGCGTGGCGCACGCGCGCAACGGCGCGTTGAAGATCGAGTTTGCCGACGGCGCTGCGCTCCCGTTGCCGCAAGGCGCGCGCGCCGAGGAGGGCCAGCAGGTGCTCTACGGCGTGCGCCCCGAGCACTTCGGCATGAATACCGGGGCCGGCATCGCGTCCGACGTGATCGTGGTCGAGCCCACCGGCGCGGACACGCAGCTCTACTGCAAGTACCAGGAGCAGGAAGTCACGGCGACGGTGCGCGACCGCACCGCATGCCGGCCCGGGGATCGAATCACGCTCGTGCCGGACGGCGCGCGCGCCCACCTTTTTGACGCGGCGAGCGGGCGGCGCCTCGTTGCCTGAACGCAAGACTTCACCACGGAGCCCAACCGAGAAGGAGACATGCATGAGCCACATCGAACGCCGGGATGTCCTGAAAGCCGCCGCCGCGAGCGCGACGGTCGGGCCAATGATCTGGGTGAAGGACGCCAGCGCGCAGTGGAGCAACCAGCCGGAGAAAGGCGCCAAGTTGCGCGTGCTGCGCTGGAGCCAGTTCGTCCAGGGCGACATCGACCAGTACATGGCGAACGTCAAGAAGTTTCAGGACAAATACGGTATCGAGGTGCGGGTCGACCGCGAGCTGTGGAACGACGTGACGCCGAAGGCGGCCGTGGCCGCGAACACCGGTGCCGGGCCGGACATCATCCTGTCGACCAACGACGACGCCAACCTGTATCCGGACAAGCTCGTCGACGTCAGCGATATCTGCGCGTACCTCGGCAAGAAATACGGCGGCTTCTATCCGGTGTGCGATCCGTACCTGAAGCCGGACGGCAAGAAGTGGATCGGCGTTCCGCTCGGCGTGGCCGGCGTATGCCTCGTCTATCGCGAGAGCCACCTGAAGGCGGCGGGCTTCGACAAGTTCCCGCGCGACACCGACGGCTTCCTGAAGCTCTGCCAGGCGCTGAAGGAGAAGGGCACTCCGCCGGGTTTTGCGCTCGGCCACGCGACGGGGGACGCCAACACGTGGTGCAATTGGCTGTTGTGGTCCATGGGCGGCAAGGTTGTCGACACCAGCAACAAGGTCACGCTCGACAGCCCGGAGACACTGAAGGCGCTCGAGTTTGCCAAGGAGCTGTACGGCACCTTCATTCCGGGCACGCCGTCGTGGCTCGATCCGAGCAACAACAAGGCCTTCCTCGACGGCCAGATTTCGCTGACCAACAACGGCATCTCGATCTACTACGCCGCCAAGACGTCGAAGGACCCCAAGCTGCAGGAGATGGCCGGCGACATCAACCACGCCAACATGCCGATCGGGCCGATGGGCAAGCCGACCGAGTTCCAGCTCTTCTTCAACCAGATGATCTTCAAGTACACGAAGTACCCGAAGGCAGCCAAGGAGTTCCTGCGCTTCATGATGGAGGACGAGCAGATGAACCCGTGGGTGCAGGCCGCGATCGGCTACGTCACGCCGGCGCTGCAGGCCTACGAGAAGCATCCGATCTGGACCTCGGATCCGAAGCACACGCCGTATCGCGATTCGATGAAGAACATGCTGCCGAGCGGGTACGCCGGGAAGATGGGCTACGCATCGGCGGGGACGCTGGCCGATTTTGTCGTCGTCGACATGTTCGCCGAGGTCGCCACCGGCCAGCGCTCGCCCAAGGAGGCCGCCGAGCGCGCGCAGAAGCGCGCCGAGCGCTACTACAAAGTCTGATGCGGTAACGCAGGATGGCCGCGCCGGGAGCGCTCGCGAGAGCGCTCGACAACCGTAACGTCCTCGGGCTCCTGTTCATGGTGCCCGCGGCGTTGCTGTTGCTGGTGTTTCTGACCTATCCGCTGCTGCTTGGCACGTATCTCGGTTTCACCGATGCCAAGATCGGCCGGCCCGGCAAATGGATCGGCCTCGAGAACTTCGAATTCCTGTTCGGTGACGACGTGGCGCAGCTTTCGCTTTTCAACACGTTCTTCTACACAGTGGTCGCCAGCGTGTTCAAGTTCGTGCTCGGCCTGTGGCTGGCGCTGCTCCTGAACAAGCACCTGCCGTTCAAGGCGTTGCTGCGTGCGATCGTCCTGCTGCCGTACATCGTCCCGACGGCGTTGAGCGCCATCGCGTTCTGGTGGATCTACGACTCGCAGTTCTCCATCATCAGCTGGGCGCTCGAGCGGCTCGGCCTGATCGACCGCTACGTCGACTTCCTCGGCGACCCGTGGCTGGCGCGCTTCTCGACGATCGTGGCCAACATCTGGCGCGGCGTGCCGTTCGTCGCCATCTGCCTGCTGGCCGGCCTGCAGACGATCTCGCCCTCGTACTACGAAGCGGCGAGCCTGGACGGCGCCGGCCCCTGGCAGCAGTTCCGCTACGTGACGCTGCCGCTGCTGACCCCGATCATCGCCGTGGTGATGACGTTCTCGGTGCTGTTCACATTCACCGACTTCCAGCTCATCTACGTGCTGACGCGCGGCGGCCCGGTGAACGCGACGCACCTGATGGCGACACTCAGTTTCCAGCGCGCGATCTCCGGCGGCGCCCTCGGCGAGGGCGCGGCCCTTGCCACTTCGATGGTGCCGTTCTTGCTCGCCGCGATCCTGTTCTCGTACTTCGGGCTGCAGCGCCGCGCGTGGCAGCAGGGCGGCAGGGACTGAATGAGCAGCGTCGTCACGTCCGGGCAGGCGGTCGACACGCAGGGCATGAACTACCTGATGTCGCTGCCGCGGCGCGTGGTCACCATCTACCTGCCGCTGGCGGCATTCCTGTTCGTGCTGCTGTTCCCGTTCTACTGGATGGTCGTCACCACGTTCAAGCCGGACGAGGAGCTGCTGTCGCACACCGGCAATCCGTTTTGGGTGCACAACCCGACCCTTGCGCACATCAAGAAGCTGTTGTTCGAGACGTCCTATCCGGAATGGCTGTGGAACACCATGCTCGTGGCCGTGGTGTCCACGTTCCTGTCGCTTGCCTGCAGCGTGCTTGCCGCATACTCGATCGAGCGGCTGCGCTTCACCGGGTCGCGTTACGTCGGCATGGCGATCTTCCTCGCCTACCTGGTGCCGCCTTCGATCCTGTTCATCCCGCTGGCGACGATGGTCTACAAGCTCGGCCTGTTCGACACGCGGTTGGCGCTGATCCTGACCTACCCGACCTTCCTGATCCCGTTCTGCACCTGGCTCCTGATGGGGTACTTCCGCTCGATCCCGTTCGAACTGGAGGAGTGCGCTCTGATCGACGGCGCCAGCCGCTGGCAGATCCTGGTCAGGATCGTGCTGCCGCTCGCGGTGCCGGGGTTGATCTCGGCCGGCATCTTCGCCTTCACGCTGTCGTGGAACGAGTTCATCTATGCCTTGACGTTCGTGTCCTCGTCCGAGTTCAAGACGGTGCCGGTCGCGGTCGTCACGGAACTCGTCGAAGGCGACATCTATCACTGGGGCTCGCTGATGGCGGGCGCACTGTTCGGCTCCCTGCCGGTGGCGATCCTCTACTCGTTTTTCGTCGAATACTACGTGGCGGGAATGACGGGCGCGGTAAAGGAGTAGAACCCGGTCGCCGGCGGGCTGCCGTTATTCCTCGAGCTCGGCCTTGGCGAGCTCGACGTCGAGCTTCTCCATCGCGTCGCGCGCCTCGCACGCGGCCGCCTCTTCGTACAGCTTCTCGGCCTTCGCGAGTGCCTTCTTTCCTTCCAGCATCACGAGACCGTTGGCGTATTCAATGCGGGCGATCGCCGAGCCTGGGTTGAGCTTGAGCGCCGCCTCGAAGTGCCTCAAGCCGAGGTCCTTCTTCGCGCCGTAGGTGACGCCGCCGATCAGCGCGCCGACCTTGTCGATGATCTCGGCATGGTAGGACCCCAAGGCGGTGTTGGCGTCGGCGTGCTTTGGCGCAAGCTTGAGCGTCGTGTCGAGCGCGTTCTTCACCTGCGAGCCGATGCCCTGCGCGAGCGCCTTGGCGACCGAAATGCCCTGGCTGTAGCGGCCCAGCGCATAAGCCTGCCAGTAGAACGCATTGGCGCTCTTGGGATCCTGCTTCTGCTGCGTCAGCGCGCGTCCGGCGACCTCCTGCAGGAGCGCGAGCTTCCGTTTCTCGTCCTCCTCCAGGTAGTTGGCGTAGATCGCCTGCGCCTTGTTGGCCGCCGTCACGCCCGCGCCCCCGGCCTTCATGCCGAGCTCGTCCGCGCGCTGGAACTCGCCGGCGTGAAACGCGATCCAGGCTTCCACGACCGCGTCGTCCTTGGGCCATGGTTCCGCGTCGCCCTTGTGCAGGCTGTCCCACGCTTTCTTCAGCGCGGCCGGCGTGTAGATGAACTTCTTGTCGGGATACGGAAACTTCGCCCAGTTCCTGGCCATGGTCGATCCTCTCCGCGCTCCGTTGCCGCGTTCTCACTGATTGGTCGTATACGCGCCGGCGAGGCGCTCGAAGAGCAGTCGCGCCGGCCCGGTGAGGTAGGGCGCCAGCAGCACCATCACCTGATAACAACCGCGCGAGACCGCCTGCGAAACATATTCCGGATCGCTGAACCGGCGCGGGTTGAGCACGTATTCGTAGGACAGCCAGTAGGTCGCCACGACGACCATGTTGGTGGCGAGCGCGTCGATCTCGGCGCGGCTCGCCTGCAATGCGCCCTGGCGATTGAGACCGTCGGCGAGCCAGTGCGCCACCTTGACCTTCTGCGCGAGCAGCGCCTTGAAGCGCAGTTCGAACGTGCGGTTGTTGATGAGCAGATTGCTCAGGTCGCGGTAGAAGAAGCGGTACTTCCAGATCAGTTCGAACAGCAGGTGCAGGAAAAGCCACGCGTCCTCGACGTTCGGCAGGCGCGCATCGGTCGAGGCGGGAATCGTCAGCAGCTTGTCGATCTCCCGCTCGAACTGCTGGAACACGTGGTTGATGATGTCTTCCTTGTTCTTGAAATGGTAGTAGAGGTTGCCGGGAGAGATGTTCATCTCTTCGGCGATGATCGTGGTGTTCACGTTCGGTTCGCCGAATTCGTTGCAGAGGCGGAGCGCAAGCTCGAGGATCCGTTCCCGCGTGCGGCGCGGCGGCTTGCGTTGCATGGCGCTCTCGCTATCGACGATCGGCGCGAGGCGCCGCCGTCCGTCTCCCAGGCTCCGCTCGTGCGGGAGGGAGGGGGAAGGGGGCGTGACGCGCGCCCTCGAGATGTTGTCGTTTTCCGTTCGGGCAGGATACCTCAGGGCCAAGAAACAAACTGCCCTGAGCGCTTGCGCGTTCAGGGCAGTCGGTCGAGCGAGCGGTTTCAGGCGGCAGCGGCCTTGGACTTCCTCGTGCGGGGCTTCGCGGGCTTGCCGGACAGGCGGGACACTTGGGCGGTTAACTCCTCGACGCGCTTGGTGAGGGTCGCGATGTCCTTGCGGGTCGGGACCCCGAGGCGGGCCAGCGCGCGGTCGACGCGTTCTTCGAACACAGTTTCCAGCTTGTCCCACGTTCCGTTGGCCTGCTTCTGGAACTCGCCCGCGACCTTCGCGACGCGGCCCCCGATCTCGCCGATGCGGTCTTCCGTCATGCGCACGGTGCGCTTCTGGATCGAGGTGCCTTCCTTGACCAGCGCATGGAAGACCTTCTGGCCTTCCTCCTGCGTCTTCGCGAACGCGCCCAGGCCGGCCAGCCAGATCTGCTGCGCCGATTCCTTGATCGCCGCGGCGAGCTGATTGTCCTTGCCGGCGCCTTCGGCCAGCGCCTTGAGCTTCTTGACCATGATGGCTCCTTTCCGAGTCCTCGTTGACCTGCGCGAGGCAGTCTAGGCAGGCGCCATAGAGGAGGCCACCTAAACGGCGCGTTTTCGCGACCCGTGGAGGGGCGTGGTTAGAATCGGCCGCGGGTCGAGCAACAAGAACACGCTGGGCGACGAGGAGGCGGCATGCAATATTTCGTGACGGGCGCGTCGGGCTTCATCGGTAGGCGGCTGGTGCGCAAGCTGCTCGCGCGGCGCGGAGCCGTGGTGCACTTCCTGGTCCGCGCCAGCAGTCGCGACAAGATCCCGGCGTTGCTCGAATACTGGGGCGTCGATGAACGGCGGGCGATCCCGGTGGTCGGAGACCTGACGCAGCCGCTGCTTGGCCTGTCGAAGGCCCAGGTCAAGGCGCTGGCGGGCAACATCGATCATTTCTTCCATCTGGCGGCGATCTACGACCTGAAGGCCGACGCCGAGAGCCAGACGATCGCCAACGTGGAGGGGACGCGCAATGCGGTGGCGCTGGCGAAGGAGATCAGGCCGGGGTGCTTCCAGCATGTGAGCTCGATCGCGGCCGCAGGGATGTACGAGGGCGTCTTCCGCGAGGACATGTTCGACCAGGCCGAGGGCCTCGACCACCCCTACTTCAGCACCAAGCACGAGTCCGAGAAGATCGTCCGCAGGGAGACGAAGGGCGCGTGGCGCGTTTACCGCCCCGGCATCGTCGTGGGCGACAGCAAGACGGGCGAGATCGACAAGATCGACGGCCCTTATTACTACTTCAAGCTGATCCAGCGCATGCGGCAACTGCTGCCGCCGTGGATGCCGACGATCGGCATTGAAGGCGGCCGCATCAACATCGTGCCGGTGGATTTCGTGGTCGATGCGATCAGCCACATCGCGCACAAGCCTGATCTCGACGGCAAGACATTCCACCTCGTCGATCCGACGCCGTATCGGGTCGGTGACGTGCTGAACATCTTCGCCAAGGCCGCGCATGCGCCGCCGTTCGCGATGCGCGTCAATGCCGCACTGTTCGGCTTCATCCCCGGCAGCGTGAAGAAGAGCCTGCTCGCCCTGACTCCGGTGCGCCGCATCCGCACCGCGGTGATGAAGGATCTCGGGCTGCCGGAGGACATCCTGCAGTTCGTCAACTACCCGACCCGGTTCGACGCGCGCGATGCGACCGCGGCGCTCAAGGGAACCGGCATCGAATGCCCGCGCCTGGAGGACTACGCCTACCGCCTGTGGGACTACTGGGAACGCAACCTCGATCCGGATCTGTTCATCGACCGTACGTTGCGCGGACAGGTGCGGGGCAAAGTGGTCGTCGTGACCGGCGGGTCATCGGGGATCGGCCTGGCGGCCGCGCACAAGATCGCGAGCGCTGGCGCGGTCACAGTGATCGTCGGGCGCGACCAGGGCAAGCTCGCCGCCGCGAGGAAGGAGATCGAAGAGGCGCTCGGCGCCAACCCGAACGGCGGCAAGGTCCTGACCTGTTCCGCCGACCTGGCTTCCCTCGAGGGCTGCGACATGCTCGTCGCGTGGCTGGTCGAGCAGTTCGGCGGCGCCGACGTCCTCATCAACAACGCCGGGCGCTCGATACGGCGCGGCATCGAAGCGAGCTACGACCGCTTCCACGACTTCGAGCGCACGATGCAGCTCAACTATTTCGGCTGCCTGCGCACGACGATGGGCTTGTTGCCGCACATGGTGGCCAAACGCAAGGGCCACGTGGTCAACATCAGCTCGATCGGCGTGCTGACCAACGCGCCGCGGTTCTCGGCGTACGTCGCGAGCAAGGCGGCGCTCGATGCATGGACGCGCTGCGCCGCGAGCGAGTTCATCGATGTCGGCATCACGTTCACCACCATCAACATGCCGCTGGTGCGCACGCCGATGATCGCGCCCACCAAGATCTACCAGAGCGTGCCGACGCTGGATCCGGAGGAGGCCGCCGACCTGATCGTGCAGGCGATCGTATACAAGCCGGCACGCATCGCGACGCGGCTCGGCGTATTCGGACAGGTCCTGCACGCGCTTGCGCCGCGCGTCGGGCAGATCGTGATGAACACCACGTTCCGCATGTTCCCGGATTCCGATGCCGCGCGCGGCAGGGACGAGAAACCGGGCGACAAGCCGAAACCGACGGCCGATCAGATCGCATTCGCGAACCTGATGCATGGCATTCATTTCTGAGGCTCGCGCAGGGAGTCCCGTCTCTTGCCCCGCTACCCTTGCGGGAGTAGGGCAAGGCGTGAGGCGCAGACGAAAGCCATGCAGGACCTAGCCCGGCGCTCCAACCTCGTCGAAGTGCGCGATCTGCACTTCGCGTACGAGGCCCGCCCGGTCCTGCAGGGCCTGACGCTCGACGTGCCGCGCGGCAAGGTGGTCGGCATCCTCGGCGTCAGCGGATGCGGAAAGTCGACGCTGCTGCGGCTGATCGGCGGCCAGCTGCGCCCCGTCTCCGGCCACGTCGACGTGGCGGGAAGCATCGTGCACCAGCTCGACGCCCCCGGACTCTATAGTCTGCGCCGCAGGATGGGCATGATGTTCCAGCAGAGCGGCCTGTTCACCGATTTGTCGGTGTTCGAGAACATCGCGTTCCCGTACCGGGAGCACACGGACCTGCCGGAGTCGATGATTCGCGACCTCGTGCTGATGAAGCTCCAGGCGGTCGGATTGCGCGGTGCGTGGCGCCTGCAACCGTCCGAGCTTTCCGGCGGCATGACGCGGCGGGTCGCGCTGGCGCGCGCGATCGCCCTGGATCCGATGCTCGTCATGTACGACGAACCTTTCGCCGGCCTCGATCCGATCTCGCTCAACGTCGTCGCCAACCTGATCCGCCGCCTCAACAGCGCGCTCGGCGTCACGTCGATCATCGTCACCTACGACGCGATGGAGGCGCTCAACACCGCCGATCTCATCTATCTGATGGCCGAGGGTGTCGTCGTGGGCCGCGGCACGCCCGAGGAACTGCGCGCGTCGACCGATCCGTACGTCCATCAGTTCGTGCACGCCGAGGCCGACGGGCCGGTCGCGTTCCGCTATCCCGCCAGGCCCTACGCGGCGGACCTGGGTCTGGCGGCAGGCGACGCGCGGGACCGCCTCTCCTGACCGGGGTCGCGCGCGATGTCCGAGGCAGCCGTCTCCGAGCGCGTGAAAAGGACGTCGTCGACGCTGGAGGTGCTGCGGCGGCCCGTGTTCAGGACGCTGTGGCTGACTTGGTGTGCGGCGAACCTGAGCATGTGGATGAACGACGTCGCCGCCGCGTGGCTGATGACGACGCTCACCACGTCGCCGGTGCTGGTGGCGCTCGTGCAGTCGGCTTCTTCGCTACCGGTCTTCCTGCTCGGACTGCCGAGCGGCGCGCTGGCCGACATCGTCAACCGGCGCCACCTGCTGATCGCAACCCAGTTCTGGGTCGCGACGACGGCGATCGTGCTCTGCCTCGTGTTGTTCGCCGGCGGGATGAACGCTCCGCTGCTGCTGGTGCTGACCTTCGCCAATGGAATCGGGCTCGCGATGCGCTGGCCGGTCTATTCGGCCATCGTCCCGCAGCTGGTGCCGCGCGAGGATCTCTCGACGGCCATCGCCCTGAACGGGGTGGCGATGAACTCCTCGCGCGTCATAGGCCCGGTGCTGGCGGGTGCGTTGATCGCCGCCTTCGGCAGCCAGTACGTGTTCCTGTTGAACGCCGTGCTTTCCCTGACTGCGGGCCTCGTGATCCTGCGTTGGCGCTCGGAGGAGAAGGTGAGCATGCTCCCCGGCGAGCGCTTCGTGGGGGCGATGCGGGTCGGCTTCCAGTACGTGGCGCAATCCAGGTCGATTCGCTCGGTGCTGGTGCGCGTCGCCGTATTCTTCCTGCAGTCCACGGCGCTGCTCGCCTTGCTGCCCCTGGTCGCCAAGCACATGCCGAGCGGCGGCGCGTGGGCCTACACGGTGCTGCTCGCTTCATTGGGTCTGGGCGCCGTGATTGCCGCGCTGTGGCTGCCCCGGCTGCGCGCGATGTTGAAGCCCGGCCCGCTGGTGCGCTACGGTTCGATCGTGCAGGCGATCGCGATGGTGTGCGTCGGCTTCGCCCCGAACCCGTGGACGGCGGTGCCGGTGATGATGATCGCCGGGGCATCGTGGATTTCGGCCGTCAACACGCTCACCGTGTCGTCGCAGATGGCATTGCCCGACTGGGTGCGGGCGCGCGGCATGGCGATCTACATGATGACCATGATGGGGTCGGCGTCGCTCAGCGCAGCGTTGTGGGGCCAGGTGGCCGTGCAGATCGACGTGCAGCGGACACTCGTCGCCGCGGCGCTCACCGGTGTCCTCGCGCTCTTTCTCACCCGCCGCTTGGTTCCGGCGCACGAAGAAGAGGTCGACCTGACCCCCGCGCGCATCCTGGAACCGGTCGCGGCGTTTCCGATCGAGCATTCCAAGGGACCCGTGATGGTGACGATCGAGTACCAGGTCGATGCCGCGCGCCTGGCCGAGTTCCTGGAAGTGATGTTCGAGACGCGGCGCGAGCGGCTGCGCAAGGGCGCCCTGTCGTGGGGTTTGTTCCACGACATCTCCGAACCGAGCCGGTACCTCGAGTATTACCTCGACGACTCGTGGGCGGATCACCTGCGCCGCTTCGAACGCTTCACCGCGGACGACGCGGCACTGCGCGATCGCCGGCAATCGTTCCACGTCGGCGCCGAAGCACCGCGCGTCGCGCGCTACGTTGCCGAGTCGATGACGGGCTGAGGCCTGGGAGTCGAGTCGGCAGGTGGTGCGCCCTGCGCCACCTGCCGCACGACCTGCCACGCACGCGCATCCTCGATGAGCGCAAGATGGCCCACGCGCTCGACCACGACGTGCTGCGCACCGGGCAGGAGCGGGCTCGAGCGCGGGACGATCATGTTGTCGTCGCGGGTCGCCACACAGACGAACCTGGCGGCGAGCGCGGGGGACAGCGCCCCGGCGAGCTGCTGCAGGTAAACCGAGCCGACGCGCATCTGCTTCGCGTTGGCACCGCTGCCGAAGAGCGCGAGAACGGTACCGTGGTGAGGCGTGGCGAGCGTAACCACCCTTGCGACCGCGGCATCGCCGAACCGGCTGAGGTACGCGCGGATCGCAAGCCCGCCCATGCTGTGGCCGACCAGCACCACCTGCGCCGCGCCGCCCGCGCGGCGCAGCCGTTCGACAGCACCGGCGACGACCTCGGCATAACGCTCGATGGGGCCGAAGATCGGTTCGAGGTCGACCGTCGCGACATTGCAGTCGTTCAGAGCGCCGCTTTCGAGCATGGCACGCCAGACGGCGTGATTGCAGAGGTAGCCATGCACGAGCAACACGGCGGGTCGCCGCGGATCGCGCACGAGGGGCGGATCGACGAAGCGGGAGGCGACGAGCTGCGTGAAGGCGAACATCCGGGTCGAGATCGCCGTCTCCCGCCACCAGATGGCGATCCGGTTGCGCAGCGGCAGCGCGGGCGTGCGCGGATCGACGACGGCGCCAAGCGCGAACTCGAGCGCGAGCGTCACGGCCGTTCCGGCCGGCGCAACCAGGAAGGCGATCGGCAGCGCAAGCCAGGTCCAGTGACTCGGCAGCAGCCAGGCCAGGACGGCCGCGGGGATCCCGATCTGCAGGACCAGGCCGACGCGAAGCAACGCGGAGAGCGTCATGATCTGGCGCGCCGGCGGTTGTCGATGTCGAGTCGTGCAGGCGTTGCTAAGGCCGGCGTGGGTAGGGGGCGCGACAGTGCATGGTGCAGCCTTGCTTACGCGGTCCTGGTTTGTCCGCGATCGATGTCGATGTATTTGAAGAAGTCGCGCGCGAAAGGATGGCGCCGATATCCGATCAGCCACGGCTGCGAGAGGTCGTTGGCGAACCGGTGTCCATGCACCTTGTACGGCATGTAGGCGGTGAAGAGGCGTTTCATCTCGAAAATCACTCCGTCACGTTCGGGACCATCGGGAAGGTGGCGTTGCCGCTCGTACAGCCTGTCATAGGTCGCATTGCTGAAACGCGCGAAGTTCGACGCGCCGATCCCAGAGGTCGCGGCAAGGGCGAGGAAGGCATCGGAGTCGGATCCTGCCGCGGTGCTACCGAGAAACCACATCATCAGTCTTCCGGCGCGCGCAGCCTTGAGGTGCTCGGGCCACTGGCTGACCTGGAACGTGACACGCAACCCGAGCGCGTCGAGCTGGCGCTTCCACATCTCGTTGAACGCTCGATCGATCTGCGCCGACTCGGTCGCGATGACGAGTTCGAGCCGCGAGCCGTCCGGCATCTCGCGCCAGCCATCGCCGTCACGGTCGACGTAACCGTAGATATCGAGCAGGGCGCGCGCGCGTGCGCGGTCGAACTGCCCCATTTCGCTGACGAAGCCCGGGTCATATCCCGAGGTCAACGGCGGCACGGGAGACTGCGCCGGCGCCATCGAACCGCGCCGGATGAGCCGGATCTCCTCTTCCACGTCGTAGCCGAGACTGACCGCGCGGCGCAGCGCGACCTTCCCGGGCGCGTAGCCGCCCACGACCGGTTCGTCGAGATTGAAATACGTGAGCACGATATCCGGCTGGATCGTGCGCTCGAACTGGACGTTCTGGCGTGCGAGCGACGGCGCAAGACGACCGTTCGGCACCGCGCTATTGATGAATTCGAGCGGCACATTGATCGCCTCCTGCTCGCCATTGAGAAACGACAACCAGCGCGGTTGGCTCTCTGTGATGACGGACAGCTCGACCCGATCGATAAGCGGCAGCTTCTTTCCCCTCAGGCGTGCCAGCAGAGCCTGACCGCGCGCGTCGCCGGGCGAGGGACTTCCATCGTAGAACTCGTCGCGAAACGCCGGATTGCGCTCCAGCACCATGCGCGTCGAGCGTTGCCACCGCACCAGCCGGAACGGACCGGTGCCCACCGGCTTGCTCATGATCTGTTCCGGATAGGCTTCGACGACTTCGCGCGCGACGCCGCCGAACGGACGAGCATCGGCAAAGTTCTCCAAAAACCGTGGGCTCGGTTGTTCGAGCTTGACCTGGAACGTGTACCGATCGAGCGTGCGAATGCCTTCGATCTCGCGGTCGTAGTCGAACCTGGCGCCGGCGGCGGCCTGCCTGCGCAGATCGGCCAGGCCAATCACGAGCGCCGTCTCGACCGCCGACCAACTCGGACTCTTCCAACGCGCATCAGCGATGCGCTTCAGCTGGTAGACATAATCGGCCGCGACGAGTTCGCGTCGTACTCCTTTGAATGCCGGGTCGTCCTGAAAGAAGATGCCCGGTCGGATGCGCACTGTGAAGGTGCGATAGTCCGACGCGACCACCGGCATTAATGCCGCGGTCCGAGGCTTCAACATGGTCGGTCGTGCGAGGTAGTCGTACTGCAGCGGTGCCTCGATGATGTTCGCAATGACGTAGCCGGAGTAGAGGTCGGAGACCTGTGCCGGATCGAATCCGGTTTCCGCCGCAGGTAGCGCCCAGCGAAACACCTTCGCGCCGGAGCTGTCGCTCGCGTGCCCACGCACGGAACTCGATGGCAGTGCGAGTCCCGCACAGGCGACGCCGCCCCGCAGAAAGTCGCGCCGGATCATGCGATCGCCCGTCCCCGCGCGCCGGCGCCATCTATCCGACGTTGACCCGCTTCGTACCGTGCGCAGACGCGCCGCGTCCCGCGTGTCATGCATGCGCCTTCGCGTCCGGCGCTTCGATATCGACGTAATGCCACCATTCGTTCCAATAGAGAGGCCGACGGTACCCGCGCAACCACGGTTGGGCGAGATCTGTCAGGATGCGATGCACATGGTCCTTGTACGGTGCGTAGGCGATCAGGATGCGCTTTGCCTGGAAGAACAGCCTGTCGCGCTCCGGGCCATCCGCCAGGAGGCGCATACGCTCATAGATCTGATCGAACTCCTTGTTGCGAAAGCGCGCGAGGTTGCCGCCGCCAACGTGCACGCTCGAGCCGGTGTCGAGCGATGATTGACCGTCCGGTGAGGCCGCCGAGTATCCGAGGCTCCAGACCATCAGCCTGCCCGCGCGCGCGTTCTTCAGGTTCTCAGGCCATTTGGCGGCGCGGAAGTCGGTGCGGATTCCGAGCGCGGACATGTCCTTGCGGCGCAATTCGTCGCGCTGCCGGGCGCGCTGATCGGGGGTCGTCGCCCATTCGAGCACCAGCGGCGCGCCGTCAGGTTGTTCGCGCCAACCGTCGCCGTCCCGATCCACGTAGCCGAACATGTCGAGCAGCGCCTTGGCGCGCGCCAGGTTGAACTCGCCCATCTCGCTGCGGAAGTTCGGGTCGAATCCGACGGTGTTCGGCATCAGCCCCGACTGCGCCGGCACCGCCTGGCCGCGCCAGTACAGGCGGATCTCCTGGTCGATGTCGATGGCGAGGTTGATCGCGCGCCGCAGTGCAACCCGCTCCGGCGTATAGCCGCCGATCACCGGATTCTCCATGTTGAACAGCGTAAGCGTGACGTCCGAGTTCAGACTGCGGTACATCTGGACACCCCGCCGCGCAAGATTGGGCGCCAGCCGGCTGTTCGGAATCGCGATATTGGCGAATTCAAACGGCAGGCGTTCGAGCAGGTCGTGCTGCCGATTGAGAAACGACAGCCAGCGCGGCTGCGTTTCCTCGATGATGGAGACCTCGACTCGATCGATCATCGGCAACCGCCGGCCACGGAACCGCGCCACGAGCGCCTGGCCTTCTTCGTCGTCGGGATTCGGTTCCGCGTCGTAGAAGCGCGTGCGGTAGGTCGGATTGCGCACGAGCACGATGCGCGAGGAGCGACGCCATTCAGCGAGCATGAACGGGCCGGTGCCGACCGGATGCTCGGCGATGGCATCGCCGTAGGCCTCGACAACCTCGCGCGCCACCGCCCCGACGAGATCACCCGAGGTGATTGCCTGCAGGAATCGGGGACGCGGCTCCTCGAAGCGGAATTGCAGCGTGTAGCGATCGAGGGCACGCATCCCCTCCATGACCGCGTCGTAGTCGAAGGGTTTCTGCTCCTTCAGTGCGCGTTCGCGCATCTGCGCCGCGCCGACGATGCGCAGTTCGTAGAGACTTGCGAAAGCGGGCGCTTTCCAGCGCGGATCGAAGAAGCGCTTGAGAGAGTAGACGTAGTCCTCGGCAACGAGTTCGCGCGGTTTGCCTTTGAACGCGGGGTCGTCCGTGAAGTAGATCCCCGGTCGCACGCGCACGGTCCAGGTCCTGAGGTCCTCGGACACCTGCGGCATGCTCTCAGCCGTGATCGGCTTGATCTTGAACGGGCGCGCGAGGTGGTCGTAACCGTAGAGGCCTTCGAAAAGATGGGCCGTCAGGATGCGTGAATAGAGATCGGTAAGCTGCACCGGATCGAGGCCGGTCTCCGCGACTTCGAAGGCGTACCGCAGTGTCTTCTGGGCGGGCGCGGCGGCGAACGCCGGGAGTGCAGTGGCGAGCGGAGCTGCCGCAAGCCCTTTGAGTGTGGTGCGACGTGCGTTATGAGTACGGTTCATGAGAAGCACACTCGGACGCGCGGTGCGAGAAGATCGTAGGTTACTCAGCCGGGCTCGACGACGCGAGTCTCGTAGCGCCGCAGACGCCCAAGCGGGGTTTTGCGCGACGCGCCTTTTTTGCCGCCGCGCGAGATTCGATACAGGAACGTTTCCTTTGCTTGAAAGCCCGGTGCGCATCGGCATAATCCGCGCTTCTACGGCGCGGCTCTGACGCAACACTATTGCGCGACAGCAGGTCTGCGACGCGAAGGCAAGCGGGAGCCGGGATGGCCGCCTATATCGTACGCAGACTCTGGCAGATGATTCCGACGCTCGCGGGCGTGATCCTGCTGGTGTTCTTTCTCTTCAAGTTCTTCGGCGGCGATCCAGCCGAAATCCTGGGCGGGTTGCAGGCAACGCCGGATCAGATCCAGGCGATTCGCGCCCAGCTCGGGCTGAACGAGCCCTGGTACGTGCAGCTGTGGATCTTCGTCAAATCGATCTTCAGCTTCAAATGGGGCAACAGCTGGGCAACCAGCGAAGCCGTGAGCAGCATCTTTGCCACCCGGCTGCCCGCGACCTTGACGGTGATGATCCCCATCCTTCTGCTCGATATCACGCTGGGCGTGATTGCCGCGATGGCGGTGGCTTACGTGCGCGGCTCGCTCACCGACCGCGTGATCATGGTCGTTACCACGGTGATGCTTTCCATCTCCTTCCTTGTCTACATCATCGTTGGGCAGTGGCTCTTCGGCTTCTACCTCGGCTGGTTTCCGGTGCAGGGTTGGAGCGACAGCCTGCGCACCAACCTCGGCAGCTACGTCGTGCTGCCTGTCGCGCTCGCGGTGTTCGTCGGGCTGGCGCCACAGACGCGTCTTTACCGCAGCTTTTTCCTCGACGAACTCGGCCAGGACTACGTGCGCACCGCCCGCGCCAAGGGCGTCAGCGAGAATCGGGTGTTGTTCAAGCATGTCCTGCGCAACGCATTGATTCCGGTGCTGACCAATGTGTCGGTTCAGTTGCCCGGCATCTTCCTCGGATCGTTCTTGATCGAGACGTTCTTCTCGATTCCCGGACTCGGCCGCGAGGTGCTGCTGGCGGTCAATCGCAGCGATTATCCGGTCATCCAGGCGGTCGCTGTCTATCTGGCTGTTTTGACGATGGTGATCAATCTGCTGGCCGACGTCATGTATCGCGCGGTCGATCCTCGTGTCGTACTGAAATGAGCGCTACCACCATAGCGGGCAGGGCGGTGGTTCCGGCGCATCCCGAACACTCAGCCGGCGTTTGGGTCACCGCCTGGCGGCGGCTGCGCAACGACCGCGTTGGCATGGTCTCGCTGGCCATCGTCTTTGCCTTTGTCGTGCTCATCATTGCCTCGGCACTGCATCTGGTTGCGAAGGATTGGCAGAAGGAGATTGGCGTGCCGGACGCACCGCCGACTTTCATCGGACCGCGTGCCGAAGAGACGACGAGGGACCCGCTGGCAAACCTTGGCGCCAGGAATGCGAAGCCGGTCGATCTGTCCGATATCGATCCACTTGCACCGAGATACAAGGAATGGGCGGAGCGTGCCGCGAAGATCCAGATCACCGAGACGCCGCGCGCACTGACACTGCCGTTTGGCGCCGATCGACTGGGCCGCGATGTGCTCGCCAAAGCCGTCAAGGGCGCCGAAATCTCGATCTTCGTCGGCCTGTTCGCCGCGTTGGTGGCGACGTTCATCGGCACCGTGCTCGGCGCGCTCGCAGGGTATATCGGCAGCAAGCTCGGCGACTTTCTCGAGTGGGTCTACAACGTCTTTACCTCGATACCCAGCATTCTGCTGATCTTTGCGTTTGCCGCAGTGCTGGGGCGCGGCATCGTTACCGTCGTCATGATTCTCGGGCTTACCGGCTGGACCGAGATGTATCGGCAGGTGCGTGCCGAATACATCAAACATCGCACGCGCGAATATGTGCGTGCCGCAGAAGCAATCGGCGTCACCCACACGCAACGCATGTTCGTGCACATCCTGCCCAACGTGAGCCATGTCATCCTCGTGCGCATGTCGCTGCTCGTCGTCTCCTGCATCAAAGCGGAGGTGATCCTCTCTTTCCTCGGCCTTGGTGTTGCGGTCGACCAGGTCTCGTGGGGCACGATGCTGTCGGAGGCGCAGGCCGAGCTTGTGCTCGGCCACTGGTGGCAACTCGCGACGGCCACGCTCTTCATGGCGGTCTTTGTCACCGCGTTCTCGCTGCTCACCGATGCCCTGCGCGATGCCCTCGACCCGAAGCTGAGATAAAGAACACCAACATGGGCGATCTGGTTTCGGTGCGCGACCTGCGCGTCCTGTTTCGGCTCGGCAAGACGCGCGTCGCCGAGGCTGTGCGCGGCATCACCTTCGATATTCCCGAGGATTCGGCGGTCGCGCTGGTCGGCGAGTCGGGTTCCGGCAAGAGTGTTTCCGCGATGTCGATCGTGCGCCTGTTGCCGGAGAACGCCATCGTCGGCGCCGGCAGCCGGATCGAATTCGGCGGGCGCAATCTGCTCACCGAACCGGTCGAGACGCTGCGCGACATCCGCGGCAAGGACATCACCGTGGTGTTCCAGGAGCCGATGTCCTCGCTCAACCCGGTTTTCACGGTCGGCAACCAGATCGAAGAGGTGCTGCAACTGCATCTCGGGTTGTCGCGCAAGCAGAGTACCGAGCGCGTGGTCGAACTCCTGGGCGAAGTGGGCATCCCGGAGCCGCGCGCACGGCTCGCGAGTTATCCGCACGAACTTTCCGGCGGACAGCAGCAGCGCGTGATGATCGCGATGGCCATCGCGTGCGAGCCGAAGCTGTTGATCGCCGATGAACCGACCACGGCGCTCGACGTCACGGTGCAACGGCAGATCCTCGAACTCATCGGCAAGCTGCGCACGAAGCTGCGCATGTCGGTGCTCTTCATCAGCCACGACCTCGCCCTGGTGGGAGAGATCGCCGACCAGGTGGTCGTGATGCGCGACGGCGTCGTGCGCGAAAGCGGCGCGGTGGCGGACATCTTCCTGCGGCCGAAGGATCCCTACACGCGGGCGCTGCTCGCGTGCCGGCCGCGTCTCGATGCCAAGCCGCGGCGGCTGCCCGTGATCGAAGATTTCCTGTCCGCCGACGGCAGCAAGTCGCTTGCGCCGTCGGCGCTCGGCCGCAACGGCGAAACGCGGCAGGCGCGGCCCATGGAGGCGGCGCCGCTGATCGAGGCGCGTGGCCTGCGCAAGGAGTACCGGCTCAAGACCGGGCTATTTGCGCGCAAGCAGATCGATGCCGTCAGGGACGCTTCGTTCCAGCTTGCGCGCGGGCGCACGCTGGGCGTGGTCGGCGAATCCGGTTCCGGAAAGACGACGGTTGGCATGCTCTTGATGCGCCTCGTCGAGCCCACCGCCGGCCAGGTGCTCTTCGACGGCAAGGACCTGCTCTCACTGACCGATGCGGATCTGATGGTCTACCGGCGTCGCATCCAGATCATCTTCCAGAACCCCTATGCAAGCCTGAACCCGCGCTTCACGGTCGGGCAGATCCTCACCGAGCCGATGCGCGTGCACTCGATCGGCGCCAGCGACCACGAGCGCTTCGCGATGGCGCTCGCCCTCGCGCGCCGTGTGGGGCTGCCGGCAGACTGCATCCACAAGTATCCGCACGAGTTCTCCGGCGGCCAGCGCCAGCGCATCGCGATCGCGCGCGTGCTGTCGATGAAGCCGGAGATCATCATCTGCGACGAATCGGTCTCGGCGCTCGACGTCTCGGTGCAGGCGACGGTTCTGAACCTGCTGCTCGACCTGCAGGACGAGTTCGCGATCAGCTACCTCTTCATCAGCCACGACCTTGCGGTGGTCAAGTACATGGCGGACGACATTCTCGTGATGAGCCAGGGTGCCATCGTCGAGCGCGGATCATCACAAGCGATCTACGAGGCGCCGCAGCACGAATACACGAAGAAACTGCTGGCGGCGATTCCGCGCGGACTGCACCGCGCAAGCGCCTGACCCGGCGCGCTGCGGGCGGCCGGCGTGAGCGACGGGCCTGCGCAGTTCCGACGCTGGTTCGCGGTCCTCAACCCCGTCTCCGGCCGCGGCCGCGCACAGCGCGACCGCGCCCGCATCGAAGCGGCGCTGCGCGCGCACCATCTCGAGACCATCGTCGAGGTGAGCCGCTATGCCGGCCATGCGCTGCCCTTGATCGGGCACGCACTCGACGCCGGCGAACGCAACATTCTTGCCGTCGGCGGCGACGGCACCATGCACGAGGCGGCCAACGCGATCCTGAAGCATCGCGCGGCTTCGAACGTGACGCTGGCACCGCTGCCGGTCGGCACCGGCAACGACTGGTGTCGCTTCCTGCGCGTTCCGTCCGACTACGACGCGGTCGCGGCGCGTTGCGCGCGCGGCCGCACCGAACTGGTCGATGTCGGCGAGGCGCGTTGCGCCGGCAGCGAGCAAGGGCGGTTCTTCGTCAACGTCGCGGGCGCGGGCTTCGACGCGCACGTTCTGGAGCGCCTGCCGGATCGCCGCTTTGGTGCGCTGGGTTATCTGGCGGGCGTGCTGTGCGGGCTCGCGGGTTATCGACCCCAGCCGATGCGCCTGCAGGATGACACAGCGGTCGTCGAGGCGAGGACGTTCGTCGTGTTCGCCTGCCTGGGCGCCTATTGCGGCGGGGGCATGAACGTCGCCCCGGGTGCGGATCTGCACGACGGCGCGTTCGACATCGTGCATGTAGGTGATCTCGGTCGGCTGGATGCGCTCGTGAGTCTGCGCCGCCTCTTCGACGGCACGATCGGCAGGCACCCGAAGGTGCGCACGCTGCGCAGCACACGGTTGGCGATCGACGCGCCGAGCGCGCTCGCGGTCGAAGCCGACGGCGAGTTGATCGGGCGGACGCCCGTCAGGCTCTCCGTAGTGCGCAATGCGCTGCGCGTGCTTGCCGAATGACGCGGCTCACGTTTTGCGCCGGCCGAACAGCGCATTGAGGAGGATCGCGCCGAACGTCGCGGTGCCGATACCGCCGAGCGCGAATCCGCCGAATTTCAGCGTGAAGTCGCCTGCACCGAGCACGAGCGTGACTGCGGCGACGATCAGGTTGCCGTTGTCGCTGAAGTCGACCCGGTTCTCGACCCAGATGCGTGCACCGGCGATCGCGATCAGACCGAAGACGACGATCGAAACGCCCGCGAGCACCGGTCCCGGAATGGTCTGGATCACGGCGCCGAACTTGGGCGAAAAGCCGAGCAGGATCGCGATCAGCGCAGCGACCACGAAGATGATGGTCGAGTAGATCTTGGTCACCGCCATCACGCCGATGTTCTCCGCGTAGGTGGTCACGCCCGTGCCGCCGGCCAGGCCGGCCACGACCGTCGCGATGCCGTCGCCCAGGAACGCACGCCCAATGTACGCGTCGAGATTGCGCCCGGTCATGGCCGCGACCGCCTTGATGTGGCCGAGATTCTCCGCGACCAGCACGATTGCCACCGGCGCAATGAGCAGCATCGCGTCGGCCTTGAAGTGCGGTGCTGCCAGCCCCGGCATGCCGATCCACGGTGCGCTCGCAACCGCCGAGAAATCGACCGGCTTGCCGAAGCCCATGCCGTTGGTGAGGATCGCGTAGATCACGTACGCAAGGAGCAAGCCGATCAGGATCAGAAGCCGCTGGATGAAGCCGCGCGTGAAAACGGCGACCAGTCCCACGCACAGGAACGTCACCGCCGCCATCCACGCGTCGAACGTCGAGGCGCCGACGCTCTTGACCGCGATCGGCGCAAGGTTGAGCCCGATCACCGCCACGACTGCCCCGGTGACGACCGGTGGCATCAGCCGCTCGATCCAGCCGGTGCCGCTCAAGATCACGACGATGCCGATGATCGAATACACGATGCCGCACGCGATGATGCCACCCAGCGCGACGCCGATGTTCGCGTTCGCGCCTTGGCCGGCATAGCCGGACGCCGCGATCACGACGCCGATGAAGGCGAAGCTCGAACCGAGGTAGCTCGGGACGCGCCCGCCGACGACTACGAAGAAGATCAGCGTGCCGATCCCGGACATCAGGATCGCGACGTTCGGATCGAAGCCCATCAGGAGCGGCGCAAGCACGGTGGCGCCGAACATCGCGACCACGTGCTGCAGGCCGAGCGCGATCGTCTGCGGCCATGGCAGCCGCTCGTCGGGCGCAATCACGCCTTCGGTCTTTTGCGTCCATTGCGGAAACCAGGTCGCAGCCATCGATTTCTCCTCCTTTTCGTTTGTGCGCGGCGACATCGGCGCCCGCTGCACGTTTGTTGGATGGCAAGGCGGCGCGAGTCTACGCGCGACGCGACGGCGCGCTGCAACGGTCCGGCTCGGAGGCAATGCGGACTAGGCGAGGACGGGCACGGCGCCGCCGCTCAGCTGCGCGGCAAGCTCGCCCGCAAGCTTGCCGACGATGCCGTAGATCGAGAGCTGCGGATTGGCGCCGATCGAGGTTGGAAAAATCGAACCATCGAAGACCGACAGATTGTCGAGCTGGAAGTGGCGACCATGGCCGTCGACCACGCCGCGACGTTCGTCTGCGGCCATGCCGCAGCCTCCCATCACATGGGCACTGACGACACGCGCGAGCAGGGGTTTGAGCGGCAGCTCGGCGATCGCTGCCCGCGCGGCCGCGAGCGTCGTGTAGCCCTCGGCACGCTCATGCACGGGATAGACCTTCTTCGCTCCCGCCGCGAACTGGATCTCTGCCATGGTCAGGAGCGCACGTCGTACACCATCCCAAATCGTGGGCGTAAGCGGATACTCGAGCACGGGCGTGCCGTCGTCGCCGAGCGCGACGCTGCCCCCGCGACTGTCCGGGTGGAAGCCGTCACGCAGAAGCGCGATCTGCACGTGCGTGTTCGGGAACTGGCGCATCAGTTCGGCGTGGGCCGCGCCGAAGCCCGGCAGGGTCGAAGCGAACAGCACCGGGTGCAGCGGCGGCACCTCGAGCTTGAAGCCGAGCGGCCCGTCGATCGGATCGCGCTCCAGGAAGTGATCCGAATAGACCGATTGCGGCGCACCCTGGTACCCGTCGACGCGCGACTCGAACAGCGCGGCGGAGACGACGGTCGGGTGGAGGAAGGTATGCAGGCCGAGCCGGCGATAGGGGTCCGGCGCATCGGAGCGGAGCAACAGGCCCGGGCTGTTGATGGCGCCGCCCGCGACAACGAAATGGCGCGCGTGGATCGAGATGGTGTTCGACGTCGGTGTCAGCCCGTCCGGCGCGAGGGCAACACAGTTCAATCGTTCGACGCGGTTGCCCGCGAGTTCGAAGCGCAGTGCGCGCAGGCGCGTGTACAGCCACGCGCCACGGTCGAGCGCCGCCGGAATCGTCGTCACCAGCATCGATTGCTTCGCGTTGGTCGGGCAGCCGACGCCGCAGTAGCCGAGGTTCCAGCAACCGCGCACATTGCGGCGGATCGTGCCGACGGGTATGCCGAGCGCCGTCGCACCCTTCTTGAGGAGATCGTTGTTCCGGTTTGGCGCTGTCTGCCAGGGTTCGATGCCGAAACGCGCCTCGGCGCGGGCAAAGTGGGGATCGAGGGCTTCCGGGGTGTAGTCGATGAGGCCGAACTGCTGGCGCCAGTATGCAAGCGTCGCCGCCGGCGTGCGGAAGCTGGAGGTCCAATTTACGGTCGTCGAGCCGCCGACTGCTCGGCCCTGCAGGATGGTGATCGCCTTGTCCCGGGTCTTGCGTGCAGCGGAGTCCCAGTACAGATTGGGATACGCATCGGCTTCGCGCATCTTGAAGTCGTGCGAGCTCTTCAGCGGTCCCTCTTCGACCAAGACCACTGCGAGTCCGGCGCGTGACAGGAGCTCGGCCGCCACACCGCCGCCGGCACCCGTTCCGACGATCGCGACGTCGCACTCGACCTGGCGCGGATGGGCAAGCCTCGAGGCGTCGACCACCTTCCAGCCGCGCGCGAGGCCCTCGGCAACGGGATCGTTGATGGATGCCGTCATAGCGTGGGCGGACCCGGGTAGCCGATCGAATCCCAGGTCGACCGGTCGGCATACCACGACCCAAGCACGAGATCGTGCATGGCCTGATACCCGACGACAAAGAGGTCGAGCGAACTCGTGCGCCAACGCTGCAAGAACGCCGCCGCTTGGTCCGGCTGCGCGGTATCCCAGTCGAGGCCCGCGAGCCAACGCCCCGGGTGCGAGGCCAGCAACCCGAACAACTGACCCAGCTCTGCGCGGGTCGGCGCGGGAAGTCCGTCGATGGCCGCGAGCGTGCGGGAGAGCGCCTGCCGCTGGGCTTCCTGGCCCGCGCCCGATTCGATCGGCAACATTCCGGCCAGGAGTGCGGGAATGACGGCCTTGAGAACCGTTCGTGCGTCGGCGCGGCGCGCTTCTGCGGTCCGGCTGCTCCCGAAGCGCAGCGCGACCGCGCCCGCACCCAGGACGGCTACGCCAAGAATCGAAAGGCCGAGGAATGTACGGCGTCGCATCGCAGGGTCGGGTTCGAACGAGAAGGCGTTTCGCGTAATCTGCACCGCATTCTAGGAAGGCCACATAGAACGCCACGTCTAAAGGCGGGGCGCAAGTGTGCTCGCTCGGACAGTCCACCGCGAAGATGCCGCAAAGACAGCGACTGGCAGACGCTCTCGCGCGGGTCATGACGCTGCGCCGGGCGCTGATGGCCGATCCGCAGATGGTGCAGCGCTGGCAGGCCGTCAAGCGATATCAGTCGGAGCGATTGCGGCGGACCTATGCCGATCTGCTCCTCATACCGCGGTACGGCGCGGCCGCGCAGTTCTTCCTCGACGATCTCTACGGGGAGCGCGACTTCGAGCAGCGCGATCGCGAGGCGTTGCGCGTCGTCCCGAAGCTTGCGCGCATGCTGCCGGAGCGCGCCATCGAGACCATGGCGCTCGCGGTGGAGCTCGACGAGCTCTCCGAGATTCTCGACGCCAGGGTCGCCGGCAACATCGAGTTGCCGCTCGACGATGCGGGCTACCGGCGCGCCTATCGCGGCGCGGGCACGCGCCCGGAGCGCGAGCGCCAGATTGCGATGGTCGATGCGATCGGCCGTGCGCTCGACGGACTGGCGCGCCTGCCGCTGCTCACCAGCATGCTGCGCCTGATGCGCGTGCCGGCGGAGGCGGCGGGCCTGGAGCATTTGCACCGCTTCCTGACGCGTGGGTTCCACAGCTTTCGCGCCATGCATGGTGCCGGCGAGTTCCTCGATACCGTGCGCCGGCGCGAGACCGCGCTGATGGAAGAATTGTTCGGCCCCTCGCCTGGGAGCTGACGCGGGTCCGGGGTCACCGCTCGCGGACGATGCGGGTCGAGGTCAGCCGATCGTGCAAAAGCCGCCGCTTGGAATCGGCCAGCGCGGGCATGAGCAACGCGACGAACCCCACGGTGCACGCGACGGCCCCGAGCAAGCCGTGGCCGCCGAAAAGCGCAACCCAGATCGCTCCAGGGATGAGCAGGTGCCAGGCGAGGACGTAGCGCAGCACGGCGGTCGCCAGACCAGGCGGGCGCCCGCGCTTGTCGAGCAGCCTCAGGTGCCAGGACTTCATCGCCAGGGTCTGGCCGCTTCGCCCCCACTGGTAGACAAAGTAGATCCCCAGCGTGACGAACAGCAGCGCCTGCAGGATGGCGCGCTGAGTGCCCGACATGGGGTAGGTCCAGCGCGCGAGCGCCAGCACCGCGTAGGTGACGACGAAAGCCACGCCGAACAGCAGGACGGCCTCGTAGGTCATCGCGGCGAGGCGGATCGCCAGCCCGGCTGGCCGGTTTTCGGAACCTTCTGGCGAGTTGACGCGCGGCGTGCTCATCGGAATTCACGATCATGCACCGGCTTCGAGGGCCGGCTGCCCGCGCGCCGCGTGTGTCTAGGGCTTGCTGGTGCCGGCCTTCGGGTCCGACGGCGAGTCGGGCTTCGGCTCGGGCTTGGGCGCGCCGCGGCGCGGCGGCTCGGTCTTCTTGGTGGCCTTTTCGGCCAGCGCCTGCTTCTTTTCAGGCGGAAGCTCCTGGTACTGCTGGACCAGCGACTGGCGCTGCTCCATCGGAAGCTCGTAAGCGCGCTGAAAGTTCATCCGCGCCGTGTTCCGCTGCTCCGGCGTCAGCTTGACGAACTCCGCCATCCGCTCGTGCAGCCGCTTCTGCCCGTCGGGAGACAGTTGCGAGTACTTGTTTGCGACATCCAGCCACTTGAGCTTGCGGCTGCGATCGAAGGTTTCCCAGTCGTTGGCAAGGGGTGCGAGCGCCTCGCGCTGCGCCGGCGACAGGTCCTTCCAGGTCGGCTTCACGCCAGCCGTTGCTGGCGCGGCCTGCGTGGGTGCGGCGCCAGGGCCCGGAGACTGGGCCAGGGCGACCACCGCAACGCAGGCGAGCGCCAGGGTGAGGATGAATGCAGGCGTCACCGCCATCCGAGCCATTTGCGCTGGATGCCTGCCCTATTGCGTCTCGCCGGTCTTCAGCAGCACTCCAAACCCCTTGTCTGCGTAGGCCTGCACCGGAGCTTCATCGAGCAGGAGCGCGAAATCGAGGTCGGCGATCTCGTCCATCGACCGGGTGCGCTGCCACTCGTGCACGCCGACGAAGCCGAGCAGCAGCACCACCAGCGGCACCGCCAGCCCGAGGCGCTGCAACCAGCGCCAGGATCCGTCCTGATCACCTTCCAGCCCGGGGCCGGAAGCGACCTGCAGCGGCCGCACCCACGCGGTCTCCGGCGCGGTGGCCGGATATTTCGCGAGCGCCGCCTTGCGCGCCTTTTCGAGGCGGTAGGTCGTCTTGTAGTCCATGCGCTGAATCCCCTCGTTGAGGGCCTGCCGGACCCGATAACCGAATTCAATTTCGTTCATAGGCTGATACCACGCGCGCGCAAAGCGCGTGCCAGAGCGTGAGTGGCACGCGAACAGTGAGTCTTGACGCTTCCTTCGGAACATCCCATCGCCGCAGCCGTTTCCGCCACGTCGTAGTCCTCCCAGTAACGAAGCAGGAAAGCCTCTCGTTGACGGGCAGGCAGCTTGCCGATTTCTTCCTCGATGATGCCGACGACCTGGCCGCGTTCGACCTTGTCGGCGGCACTTTCCGCCAAGTCGGATCCTGACAGCGCTTCCAGCGTCTCGAGCGGATCGGTTTCTTCATCGGCATTTGGCGTCAGCGCGGAAAACAGCGTGACCCAGGTATTGCGGACCTTTTGCCTGCGGAAATGATCGTGGATCGCGTTCTGCAGTATTCGCGTGAAAACCAGGGGTAGTTCGGCCGCCGGTCGTTCCGCGTAATGAACCGTCAGCTTCACCATCGCATCCTGAACGATGTCGAGCGCGGCGTCGTCGTCGCGCACGGCAAAGGCGGCCTGCTTGAACGCACGCCGCTCGACGCTGGCCAGGAAATCCTCGAGTTCTTGTTTGGATGCCATGACGAGGGACCCGGTGGGCGCACGAACGCGCAGCCAGGGACGGCCCTGCGCAAGGTCCGTCGATGTTAGCAAGCGCGATACGTGGTTATCGGGATATGAGCGGGTGAGCGCCGTCGCGCTGGTGACGTCGGCAGCGTGGTTTGCGGATCCTGATGCGCTGCGGTATCTTCACCGATCTTGCACGACGAGAGAATTCGCGAACTCGGAGCAGCCAACCCAGTTGTTTTCGATCTAGCCAGCTAACAGGCGCTTTGCCGCACCGGCCGTCACGAGCGGCTATGGAACGGCATCCGATCAATCTCCAGTGGACCTTGAGAGGATCAGCAGAATGTTGTCCATCAGCGCAGAGATGAACCGCGCGGAAGCCAAGTCCGCGCCGATTACAGGCGCCGAAATCGTCGTTCGGAGCCTGCAGGAAGAGGGAGTCGAGCACGTCTTCGGGTATCCGGGCGGCGCGGTTCTCTACATCTACGACGAAATCTTCAAGCAGGACAAGTTCCAGCACATCCTGGTGCGGCACGAGCAGGCGGCCGTTCACGCGGCCGACGCGTATTCGCGCTCGAGCAACCGGATCGGTGTCGCGCTCGTGACGAGCGGCCCTGGCGTGACCAATGCCGTCACAGGCATCGCGACCGCGTACATGGATTCGATCCCGATCGTGATCATCACCGGCCAGGTACCGACGCCCGCGATCGGGCAGGACGCGTTCCAGGAGTGCGATACGGTCGGCATCACGCGCCCGTGCGTCAAGCACAACTTTCTGGTGAAAGACGTGCGCGAGCTGGCCACCACGATGCGCAAGGCGTTTTATATCGCCGCCAGCGGACGTCCGGGACCGGTGCTGGTCGACATCCCGAAGGACGTCACGATCGCACGCTGCCCGTTCGAGTATCCGCGTCAGCTCGGCATGCGCTCGTACAACCCGGTGGTCAAGGGCCACCAGGGCCAGATCAAGAAGGCGGTGCAGCTCCTGCTGACCGCCGAGCGGCCGATGATCTACGCGGGCGGCGGCGTGGTGCTCGCCGACGCTAGCGAGCAGCTCAATCGGCTGGTCAACCTGCTCGGCTATCCCTGCACGACCACCCTGATGGGGCTTGGGGGCTTCAAGGCAAGTGACAACAAGTTCGTCGGCATGCCCGGGATGCACGGCACCTACGAGGCGAACATGGCGATGCAGCACTGCGACGTGCTGCTCGCCGTCGGCGCGCGTTTCGACGATCGGGTGATCGGCAACCCGAAGCACTTCGCGCAGAACCCGCGCAAGATCATCCACATCGACGTCGATCCGTCGTCGATCTCCAAGCGCGTGAAGGTCGATGTGCCGATCGTCGGCGACGTCAAGGACGTGCTGATCGACCTCATCGCCCAGATCGAGGGGACGCAGAACCGCCCCGGTGTGCCCGCGCTGAAGGAATGGTGGACGCAGATCGGCGAGTGGCGCAAGCGCGACTGTCTCAAGTACGACCGCGCCGCCGAGATCATCAAGCCGCAGCACGTCGTCGAGACCCTGTGGCGGGTCACGCAAGGCGACGCGTTCGTCACCTCCGACGTGGGCCAGCATCAGATGTGGGCGGCGCAGTACTACCGCTTCGACAAGCCGCGGCGCTGGATCAACTCCGGCGGCCTGGGCACGATGGGTGTCGGCATTCCCTACGCGATGGGCGTCCAGATGGCGAACCCCGGCGCGCAGGTCGCCGTGATCACCGGCGAGGCGTCGGTGCAGATGTGCATCCAGGAGCTGTCGACCTGCAAGCAGTATCGGATGACCCCCAAGGTCGTCAATCTCAACAATCGATACCTCGGGATGGTCCGTCAGTGGCAGCAGATCGACTACGGCAGCCGCTATTCGGAGTCGTACATGGACGCGCTGCCCGACTTCGTGAAACTGGCGGAGGCGTATGGCCACGTCGGCATGCGCATCGACCGCCCCGCCGACGTCGAGCCGGCGCTGCGCGAGGCGTTCGGCAAGTATCGCGACCGACTCGTGTTCATGGACTTCATCACCGACCAGACCGAGAACGTCTGGCCCATGGTCAAGGCGGGCAAAGGCTTGACGGAGATGCTCCTCGGTAGCGAGGATCTTTAGCCATGCGCCACATAATTTCGGTGCTGCTCGAGAACGAGCCCGGTGCGCTGTCGCGCGTGGTTGGCCTGTTTTCCGCGCGCGGCTACAACATCGAAACCCTCACTGTCGCGCCGACGGAAGATCCGTCGTTGTCGCGCATGACCATCGTGTCGGTCGGCTCGGACGACGTGATCGAGCAGATCACCAAGCACCTGAACCGGCTGATCGAGGTGGTGAAGGTGGTCGATCTGACCGAAGGCGACTTCACGGAGCGCGAGCTGATGCTGATCAAGCTGCGCGCGGTCGGCAAGGAGCGCGAAGAGATGAAGCGCATGGCGGACATCTTCCGCGGCCGCATCATCGACGTCACCGAGCGCACCTACACCATCGAGCTGACCGGCAACGCCGAGAAGCTCGATGCGTTCATTCAGGCGGTCGACCGCGCAGCGATTCTGGAGACCGTGCGCACCGGCAGCTCCGGCATCGGCCGCGGCGAGCGCATCCTGCGCGTCTGAACGCTCATTTCCCCCGGCGTCGCGGCGGTCGCGGCGCCCGTACCGCCACCGAGGATGGTCAATGAAGATCTACTACGACAAGGACGCGGACCTTTCGCTGATCAAGGGCAAGAAGGTCGCCATCGTGGGTTACGGCTCGCAAGGGCACGCGCACGCGCTCAACCTGAAGGACTCCGGCGTCAAGGTGACGGTCGCGTTGCGCAAGGGCGGTGCCTCCTGGAACAAGGCCACCAACGCCGGGCTCGAGGTGAAGGAGGTCGCCGATGCGGTGAAGGACGCAGACATCGTGATGATCCTGCTCCCGGACGAGAACCATCCCGAGGTGTACCAGCAATCGGTGGGCGCGAACATGAAACGCGGTGCGGCGCTCGCGTTCGCGCACGGATTCAACATCCACTACGGGCAGATCCAGCCGCGCGAGGACCTCGACGTGATCATGGTGGCGCCGAAGGCTCCGGGCCACACCGTGCGTTCGACCTACACCCAGGGCGGCGGCGTTCCTTCGTTGATCGCCGTTCATCGCAACGTCTCCGGGGCAGCGCGCGATATCGCCCTTTCCTACGCGTGCGCGATCGGCAGCGGCAAGGCCGGTGTCATCGAGACCAATTTCCGCGAGGAGACCGAAACCGACCTGTTCGGGGAACAGACCGTGCTCTGCGGCGGCTGCGTCGAACTGGTCAAGGCCGGTTTCGAGACCCTGGTCGATGCGGGCTACGCGCCCGAGATGGCGTATTTCGAGTGCCTGCACGAGCTCAAGCTGATCGTCGACCTGATGTACGAGGGCGGGATCGGAACCATGAACTACTCGATCTCGAACAACGCGGAATACGGCGAATACGTCACGGGGCCGGAGATCATCACCGAAGAGACGCGTCGCGCGATGAAGCAGGCGCTGACGCGCATCCAGACCGGCGAGTACGCGAAGAGCTTCATTCTCGAAAACCGCGCCGGGGCCCCAACGTTGCAAGCGCGGCGGCGCCTGACCGCCGAGCACCAGATCGAGCAGGTGGGCGAGAAGCTGCGCGCGATGATGCCGTGGATCAAGGCGAACCGGCTGGTCGACCGGTCGCGCAACTGACGCCGTTCGGGCGGCCGGGTCGACGCATCGGGCGGGCGGAGTATCTCGAGAGCGCGACCGCGCGAACTCCGGAGGCCGACATGGCATCGCGAGTCCTCGCACGCTGCATCGTCTCGGCATTCATGCTCCTGCCGGCGGTTGCGGTTGCCCAAGCGCCACCGCCGGCTCCGCCGGCCGCGCGTCCTGAAGGGACGCTCGTCATCATCAGCGGTAGCGGGGAGATCGACGTCGCAAACGATGAGGCGGTCGCCAACCTCTACGTCGAGCTGCAGGACGCGGATCTGGCACGTGCCCAGTCGCTGGTCAACCAGCGCGCGGCGGAGGGCGTGGCGCAGTTGAAGCGCGGTGATCCGAAGGCGCAAATCGAGACCAGCGGCTATGCGAGCTATCCGGTCTATGCGCGCGATGCCGCCAAGAAGGTCGTGGGCTGGCGCGTCCGGCAAAGCGTCTCGTTCCGGACCAGCGAGCTATCCACGTTGGGGCACACGCTGGCGAGCGCGCAGCAGCAACTGGCGGTGGCGGGGCTCGAGTTCCGCCTTTCCCGCGCCGCGCGCGAAAGGGTGGAAGCCGAACTGATCCAGCGCGCCATCGCCAACCTCAATACGCGGATCGCCGCTGCGGCGCAGGCACTCGATGTGCCGAAGTCGAGGGTGCGCATCGAGGAACTGAACTTCGGCGGTGCGGGCAACGAGCGCCCGCCGATCGTTCCCGTGGCGCGCGCAATGGTGCAGTCGGCCGAGGCGGGGGTCGAGCCCCAGTACGATCCCGGGCGGACGACCCAACAGCTGTCGGTCGTCGCGCGCGTGCGCTTCGCTGCGGCGAACTGACCGCGCGCCACCCTTGGCGCAGCGCGCGCAACAGATACCATACGGGCCGTCTTGGGAAATGGGGGCGGGAACCGAGCGTGTCCCAATATCCACATCCACTGCTGGCCCGCGAGGGCTGGCCATTCATTTCTGCGAGCGCCGCGGCAAGCGTGGTGGTCGCGCTCCTTGCCGGCTGGTGGTCGCTGCCGCTCTGGCTGGTGACGATCTTCGTCGTCCAGTTCTTCCGTGACCCGTCGCGCCAGGTTCCGGTCCAGGCGAACGTGGTCCTGTCGCCGGCCGACGGTCGGATCGTCAAGGTCGACCAGGTGCGTGATCCGTACACGGAGCGCGACACGCTTCTGGTGAGCGTGTTCATGAACGTCTTCAACGTCCATAGCAACCGGTCGCCGGTCGATGGCACCATCGAGCGGGTCGAATACAGCGCGGGCAAGTTCATCAATGCCGACCTCGACAAGGCCTCGACCGACAACGAACGCAATGCGCTTGTGGTGCGCCTGCAGAACGGCGAGCGCATCACGGTCGTGCAGGTGGCAGGGCTGATCGCCCGGCGCATCCTGTGCTACGTCAAGCAAAACGATGCGCTGGTGCGCGGCCAGCGCTATGGCTTCATCCGCTTCGGCTCGCGGGTCGACGTCTACCTGCCGCTGTCGGCAAAGCCCCGCGTCGCCGTGGGCGACGTGGTGTACGCGACCACCACCGTGCTCGCCGAACTCGTGTGAGCGGTCGCACGATGCGTTTCCGCCGCCGCAAGCCTCGCCCACTCGGGACCATCCCCGCCAGCGCGGGCGACGAGTTCGCGGTGGTCGTGCGCCGGCGGCGCGGCATCTATCTCCTGCCCAACCTGTTCACGCTGGCGGCGCTGTTCGCCGGGTTCTTCGCGATCGTCCAGGCGATGAACCAGCGCTTCGACTGGGCGGCGATCGCGATCTTTGCCGCCATGGTGCTGGACGGGATGGACGGGCGTGTCGCGCGCCTCACGCACACTCAGAGCGCATTCGGCGAGCAGTTCGACTCCCTGTCAGACATGACCTCGTTCGGCGTCGCGCCGGCGCTCGTGATGTACGAGTGGATCCTCAACGATCTGGGGCGCTGGGGATGGGCCGGCGCATTCGTCTATTGCGCCGGCGCCGCACTGCGCCTGGCGCGCTTCAACGCGAACATCGGCGTGGTCGACAAGCGATTCTTCCAGGGCCTGCCGAGTCCCGCGGCCGCGGCGTTGATCGCCGGCTTCGTCTGGCTTGCGATCGACAACAAGTTCCACATCAAGGACGTGTGGATGCCGTGGCTCGCGTTCGCGCTCACGGTCTACGCGGGCCTGACGATGGTGTCGAACGCACCGTTCTACAGCGGCAAGAGCTTTCACATCGGCCGCAGTGTCCCCTTCTGGGTGATGATCGTCATCGTGGTCGGCGTCTTCTTCATCTCGTCCGATCCGCCGATCGTGCTGTTCTCGCTGTTCTGCGCGTACGCTGCGTCGGGGTACGTCTATTGGGCGTGGCAGTGGTGGACGGGCAGGCCGAATCCCGCCAAGCCGGTACCCGCATCGGGCGCGACGCCCGCAAAGGATGGCTAGCGGGTTGTTGCTTCAGGGCTTTGCGCATATAGTCCGCCTCATGTCGTTGTTCGTCTCCATCTCCCGCCTCTGCGCCGCGGCCCTACCACTGGGCCTGCTGCTTGCGCTGCTGCGCCCCGCGCGCAGCTAACTCATCCCTACAACCCGGCAGTACCGATCGCCCGCCCCGCGCGAGCAGGGCGGGGTCCACTTGGAGCGTCCCATGACCGACCGTTTGACCATCTTCGATACGACCTTGCGTGACGGCGAACAAAGCCCCGGCGCCTCGATGACGCGCGAGGAAAAACTGCGCATCGCCAAGCAGCTCGAGCGCCTGAAGGTCGA
>Ga0335077_10000079_pt1 | contig 94734 bp, 91 predicted proteins | sample Lox_Sample_31_FD_207151 | JGI IMG/M metagenome (GOLD analysis project Ga0335077, IMG submission 207151) | Soil microbial communities from Loxahatchee National Wildlife Refuge, Florida, United States - Lox_Sample_3.1 | ecosystem: Environmental > Terrestrial > Soil > Wetlands | place: USA... | reverse complement strand
ACGCCCAGCACCCGCGGCACGGCCACCTCCGGCAGCGGCAGCCGCAGCAGTAATCGCAGCGCGGTGTGCCGTGACAGCGGGATGCCCAGCGCGGCTAGCAGCCCGGCGCCGGCCCGGCCGGCTAACCGGCGGACCGCCTCACCAGCCTGGCCTGCCAGCCGCACGGTGCGCCGCTGGTAACGGTCCAGCAGCCCCGGGACCTGCTCACGGAAGGTCTGCACCGGGCAGCCCAGGACGGCGCAGCACATCCGCCGCACCCGCAGCTGCACCACCACCGGGCGCCCGTCTGCGGGCACGTCGGCGACCGTCCGGCCGTGATAGCCGTGCACCTGCCTGGTCAGGCTGCCGCACCGCGGACACGGCACCGGCCCCGCCGCGGTCCGCGCCCGGACCACGATCACGCCGTCCCGGTCGGTCACGTCCTCGATGACCAGGGACGACAACCCAGAAAACACGATTCCCGCCAGTCCACTGATGTCACACGCCGCCGACCATGCCAGATCTCGCAAACTGTGGCATAGCCTGACACGCCGTCACCACCGAAAGAGCGACAGAGCCGAAAAATTGACAGACCCCACACGCCCGCAAGATCAAACTTTAGGCATCTGATATCCGGTGCACACCGGTCGATGTCTTGTTCGGTTTTCCCTGGTCAGCACAGCGGGAAGCGCGAGATGATCCGTAGTCAGATGCTCTGTCCGTTGAGCTACGAGCGCTGGTCTCAGCAGTATAGGGGCAGTCCGCGTGGCCGCCGTCTGTGTTGACGGCGCAAACGCGGGCCACAGCGGTGATAGAGAGTCTGATTTCAGATCCTTGACCGCTCAAGGATGAGGGTCATCGGCGTGCTTGTGCCTGTGTTTGGGGGCGGTGATGAGCTGGGGATGACCGCTGGAACCGGAGTGAACGGCGATCCAGATGAGCAGCCGCGAGCGGTAAGCCATGTGGCGGTGGTGCGGGCGACCGCTGAGCTGAACGAGTGGGCAAAGCCTGATCACCGCGGCCCGCGGCGGCCTGACCCTCGCAGAGCTGATGGGGATCGTCAGCCGCTGACACCCCCGAAGATGAGGTGATCGCCTCATGAGGGGATACCGGCTGTTTCGTTACGTTGCCAGCAGTGATCTCACTGCGACGAAATGAGGCAGCCATGACACTGCGGAGCACGTTCTTCGCCATGACCTACGACCGCCAGATGACCAAGGTGGAGAAGGCAGGGCTGCGCGCCTGCCGGGAAGGGCTGCTCGCCGCCGCGGCCGGCCAGGTGCTTGAGATCGGCGCCGGGACGGGGTCGAATCTGCGCTTTTACGGCCCGGCCGTTGAGTCGCTGACCTTGACCGAGCCCGAGACGCCCATGCTGCGCCGCCTGGAGCGCAAGGTCAGTGAGCAGGCACCGGGCGCAACCGTGCTGCGCGCACCAGCAGAGGACCTGCCTTTCGAGGACGCTACCTTCGACGTGGCGGTCTCGACACTCGTGCTGTGCGGGGTGGACGACCAGCCGCGTGCGTTGCGGGAGCTCCGCCGGGTGCTCCGGCCCGGCGGCCAGCTTCTGTTCATCGAGCATGTGCGCTCCGGCGACACCCACCTGGCGCGTTCGCAGAACCGCATGAACGGGATCAACCGGTTCGTGGTCGGCTGTGACTGCAACCGTCCGACGCTCGACTCGATCCGGGAAGCCGGTCTTACCGTCACGCGCGTCGAGCACACGACGCTGCCGAAGGTCTTCAAATTCGTCAGCCCGGCCATCGTGGGCAGCGCCACGGTTCCGGCATCCGTGACGTCCCTGGACGCGCAGCTCGGCGGAGAAACGCGGTCATGACAATCGCCGCCGCAAGGTGCCGTGGCTTTACGCCAGAACCGCCCGCTGCCAAGCCGACCGCGCCGGATTCAGATCTTCGGCGGTGATGACCCTGGTTTGCCCGCGGGCTTGCAGCAGGCGTTAAGGCGTTATCGACTAGCGGACCCGAAGGCGCCCATCAGGCCGTGCTGGGTGGCATAGAGCGTCGCGGCGGCGCGGCTTGATATGCCGAGCTTGGCATAGATGTGCTCGATATGGTTGGCCGCGGTCTTGGGCGTGACCACCAGTGCCTGGGCGATTTCCCGGTTCGAGTGGCCGCGGGCCAGCAGCCCGAGCACCTCGACCTCGCGGGTGGTGAGCCCGCCGGGCCAAGCCCGCCGGGCCGGCACACGATGGCCCGCGGCCGCCAGCACGGCTTCGGCTGCTTCGCTGTCCAGCCGGCCGCCGGTCACCTCGGCCCGCAGCTCGCGTGAGGCCTGGCCGGGGCTGAGCGGGGCCCGGTGCGGCCGTGGCTCGGTCATCGCGTGGTAAGCGTCCGCCGCGGCCAGCAGCCGGTCCAGCGGCGTCAGCGTGGCCGCGGTCAGCCCCCGCGGGTAGCCCGAGCCATCGAGGCGCTCGTGGTGGCGGGCGGCGATCTCCCGGCTGCGGCCAAGCGCGCTCACCCGGGCCAGCATCCGGTCGGTCAGGTAGGGATGCAGCCGAATACGCTCGGACTCGGCCTCGGTGACCGGGCCCGGCTTGTCCCAGATCGAGTTGGACACCCCGAGCCGGCCCAGGTCATGGATCAGCCCCGCACGGCGCAAGACCGCCACGTCATCGCCGGGATGACCGGCCACGCGAGCCGCCGCGCTAGCCAGGTTGGCCACCCCGCGCGAGTGGCTGGCCAGCCAGGGGCTCTTCATGTCGACCAGGTCGGCCATCGCCTCCAGGACCACGTCCAGGTCGGCACCGGCAACCCGGCGCGACAGCTGCGGCTCGGTACCCAAGACCGCATCCCAATCCGACGCCCGGTCCAGGCCGCCCAGTAGTTCGGACGCGTGGGAGCAGAACAGGTCGACCACCGCCGGGTCGAACTGCGTCCCGCGGTGCCTGCGCGCAACCGCCACCGCCGCCTCAACCCCGCGGCGCCGGGCGACGACCTCGACCGGGCCTGCCAGGGCCACCAGCCGCGCGGGCAGGCAGATCGCGTCCCCCCGCAGGTGGCTGGGATAGCCCTTGCCGTCCCACTGCTCATACCCCTGCCTGATCGCGACGCAGATCGCCTCGTCCAGCCCGATCTGCTCAGCGAACTGGGAGCCCAGCGTGCAGTGCGTCGCCGCGAAGGAGACCACCTGCTTCATCCCGGCCGCCGGGAACGCCGCCAGCCGCCGGGTGCGGGCCACGCCGCTGCCGTGCGAGCCGACCCGCCGCAACATGAACGCGACCATCCGAGCTGTGCTCATGTCGAGCACATCGAACGTGTCGCTCTTCATGCTGATGTCGTCACCGAACCACCGCGCCTGCTCAGCCGCATCGGCGTGGCAGTAGACATTCATCATCAGCCCGAGGTAATAGGTAGCCTCCAGCTCGCGGCCACTGGCCCCGGCGAGGCCAGCCAGCCGCAGCGCGACCACCGTCTGGCGCATGCAATGGGCCATCGGCTGCCCTAGGCCCAAATCCGAGGCATAAGACAGGGTCGCCATCAGCTCCGCGATCCTGACACTGCCTGTCCCCGCCCCGGCCCCCACAACCAGAGTCTACGGCGCCGGCCCCGCAACTAACGATCATGGTGCGGGCGACACTGATGGTCAGGGGTCATGCGCGGCTACCCCCGCCAAAACGTGTAGGCAAGGTCAAAAATTAGGCGTCTGATTTGGTGCACACCGGTCGGATATTTCTTGCGTTTCCCTGGCCAGCACAGCGGGAAGCGCGAGACGATCCGTAGTCAGATGCTCTATCCGTTGAGCTACGAGCGCAGTCCTTGCAGCGTACTGCACTCCGAACCTTCACCGTGCGTGCTGGAGATCCCGGCGGCCCTACAGCGGTGATAGAGCGTCTGACTTTCAGATCGGATCGGGCTAAGACGCGACGGTCGGCAGCGTGTTCGTGCTCCGCCTGCCGGCCAGCACATCGCGCAGGGTGAGGATGGGTCGGTCCCTGCAGGCCGGGTCTAGTGATCGGCGATCCGCTGGACGGACGTCGGCGCCGACCGCACGGAGCTGCTGCCCGGCAACACGGGCCCGACCCTCGCGCCCAGGCTCGCACCCCGGCCCGGCCTGACACCCTCCGGTGCGGTTCGGCCTTCGTGCTAGCACCACAGGCGGCCGACCAGCTGGCTGTCTTGCCGCGGCCGCGCCGGGCGAGCCAGACTCGCCCGGGAGGGGGTGTGCCGTGGCTGCGCTCGCGATGCTGCTCCGCGCCATAATCCGCTATCGGTGGCGGTCGTGGCTGCTGCTCAGCCTGCTCGTGGCGCTGGTGAGCGGGCTGGTGCTCGCAGGCGCGGCCGCCGGCCGCCGCACGGCCTCGGCGGTTCCCCGGTTCCAGGCGGCCCACGGCTACGATGCGTTCCTGCTGAGCCTGGCGCCGGTGCCGAAGATCGCGGCCCGGCCCGAGGTGGCCTCGGTCACGCGGCTGGTGGCGGTGGGGAATGGCACGGCGACCTGCGCGTGTTCCCGTCCGATCAGCAACAGCGACTTCAGCATGTTCGAGATGGCACCGGGAGACCTGCCGAGGGTGGTCAAGCTGGTGGCGGGCCGGATGCCGGACCAGTCGGACCCGCACCAGGTGCTGGCGTCGATCTCCCTGCAGCAGGACGCTGGCGTGCACGTCGGCACGGTGATCCGGGTCCCGCTTTACGCGGCGTCCCAGCGGACGGCTCTGCTGGGTGGCGCCAATATCAAGCCCGGCGGTCCCACGGTCACCCTGCGCGTGGTCGGCATTGAGGCGGCCGACGGGGAGTTCCCCGGCACCGGCCCCCCGGACTACAACGTGTACACCACCCAGGCCTTCGCCAGGACTGTCAACCCGCGGACGATGGTCCTGGCCGGTTACCTCGTCCGGCTGCGCCACGGCCCGGCCGACCTGACCCGGTTCCAGAACCAGGCCCGGGCGCTCGGCGCGGTAGCCCTGCTCGACCTGGACGCCCAGACCACTGCGGTCGCGTCCTCGATTCATCCTCAGGCCGTGGGGTGGTGGATCCTGGCCGGCCTGGCCGCGCTGGCCGGGATCATCGTCGTGGCCCAGGCCCTCGCCCGCCAGGCCGTCATCGAGTCCGAGCCCTACGCCACGCTGAGCGCGCTGGGCGTTTCGCGGCGCCAGCTGGCGGCCCTGACCATGGCCACGACGCTGCTGATCGCCACGGCCGGCGTGGCCGGCGGGCTGGCCCTGGCCTTCGCGCTCTCCCCGGTCACCCCGGTCGGCGAGGCCAGGGCCGCCGATCCTTCCCCGGGGTTCGCGTTCGACGCGCTCGTCCTGCTGCCCGGGGCGGCGGCGGCGGTCCTCGTGGTGCTGGCCCTCGGCGTGTGGCCGGCCACCCGGGCCGCCCGGACCCGTCAGGCAGCGGGCGCGACGCTGGGGCGGCCCTCCCGGGCCGTGGCGGTGCTGGCGGGTGCGAAGGCCCCGGCCAGCGCGCTGATCGGCGTCCGTCACGCCCTCGAGCGGGGCCGGGGCCGCGGCGCGGTCCCGGTCGGCCCGGCTCTGCTGGGATCGGTCTTGGCAGTCACGGCGCTGTGCACGACGGCGGTGTTCGGCGCCAGCCTCGCCCACCTGACCAGTACCCCCGCGCTCTACGGACAGCCGTTCGACCTGGTGTTCTCGCCGGGTGGGAACATCCAGTTCGGCCCGCTGCTGACAGGTCTCGCCGGTGACCGCGCCATCTCGGACATCAGCCTGGGCGTCAGCGAGGACGTGAGCGTGAACGGCCGAACCGTCTCCGGCATCGCGGGCCAGAGCGTGCGCGGCCGACTCCTGCTCACCACGGTCAGCGGCCGGCTTCCGCAGGCCGACGATGAGGTGGCGCTGGGCGCGACCACCCTGCGGCAGATCGGGGCCCGCATCGGCTCGCTTGTGCGGGTGACCGCTCCCGGGGCCCGGGGGCGGCCCCGGACCTCGACCGACCGTGTGGTGGGAATTACGGTGTTCCCGCCAACCGTGGGCACCGCAGGGCTGGGCACCGGCGCGGTGCTCACCCTCAGCGGCCTGCTCGCCGACCATTGCGCCGCGGGACCAGCCAGGCGGACCTGCCGGGCCCGGGCCGTGGCCGGGGCGGGCGGCGTGATCCTGGTGCGCATGGTTCCCGGCCCGGGGCGGGCGGCCGCGCTGGCCCAGCTGGCCCGGGATTACCCGGACGACGTGCAGTTTCCCGCTACCCCGGCCAACCTGGCCAGCTTCGGGCAGGCGGTGAACTTCCCGCTCATCTTCGGTGTGGTCCTGGTGCTGTTCGGCATGGCCACCCTGGTGCACCTGCTGCTGGTGAGCGTGGCCTGGCGCCGGCCGGAGCTGGGCCTGCTCAAGGCCCTCGGGTTCGTCCGCTGGCAGGTGGCGTCCTCGGTTCTGTGGCAGGCCACCACCGTCGCCCTGGCCGGGATCCTCGTCGGCGTGCCGGCCGGGGTCGTCGTCGGCCGGCTGATCTGGCGGGCTTTCGCTACCAGCCTCGGAGTGGTGCCGGTGCCGGTCGTGACCACCCTGGTCATCGCGGCCATTGCGCTCGGGGCCGTGCTGGCCGCGAACGCGCTGGCCATCGGCCCGGCACTGACGGCCGCGCGATCGCGTCCGGCAAGCCTGCTCCGGGCCGAGTAAGCGCGGCGCCCCCAGGCCAGAGCCCGGCCATCCACCCCTCGAGCCTGGCAGCAAGATCAGCAACTGGGCGCGCGACTCGCTGCTCAGCCCGCAGAGGCCAGCTGGCAGACATCCTGGGGCCATGACCACAGCGAACCCGGCAGCAGTGACTACGGCGGCTACGCCAGCCAGTACCCGACGAACGTGGCCTGGCGGGCGCAAGCCGGGTCAGACTCCGGACCGTTCGGCCCGCTCGCGGCCCCTGCTGGAACGGCTCGGAGACGCCCCGGGCCGCTGGTTGCTGGATACCCGCTGCGGTGCGGGCTACCTCGCCCGGGTGCGGGCCGCCCGCGGAGCGCACGTCACCGGCATCGACCTGTAACAGCGCCTGACGAGCTGTCGGCGCCAAGGCCCAGACGGGGCATCGACTACCAGGTGGCCCGACCTCCTCCGATTAGGTGCACAGCGGTCGGACGTTGCCTGCGTTTTCACTGGCCAGCACAGCGGGCAGAGCAAAACTATCCGTAGTCAGATGCTCTATCGTTGAGCTACGAGCGCAGTCCTTGCAGCGTACTGCACTCCGAACCTTCCCGGTGCGGGCCAGAAGATCCACGTCGGGGCCACAGCGGTGACGGACCGTCTGATTTCAGATCGTAATCGGAGTCAGGACGTGACGGCTGATGCTCCGCCTGCCGGCCCGCGCGGCGGTCACAGTACCTTGGAAAGGCCAGGAACCAGCGTCGCTGCGTAACCAGACAGGAAGCAGACTGCGACCGCGACTACGGCCACGACGAGGAACTTCAGCTCCGGGGCTAGCGGTAGCGACGCGAACAGCACCATGACCGCAGTGAGCACCAGCGGATGCAGGACGTACGTCGCGTAAGACGCTCGCCCGGCGCGGGCGCGGAGCGGGCCAGCGCCGGACCACCGCGCACGGATCATGGCCGTGAACCACACCGTGAAGGCGACGGAGATGACGCCGTAGAGGGCCGTCCCGAGTATCGTCGGCCAGCCCAGGCTGTGCAGGGTTGACTCAAGTTGCCCTCGCGACTTTTCGTAGACAGCCACGGCCACAAACAACGCTGCCGCAGCGAGGGCGGTCCAGCCGAGCCGGCCAGCCCGGGCGGTCAGGTCCTCCAGGCTCCCCGACTCGCCTGCCCACACCCCCAGGGCGAACAGCACCGCTCCCTGGGGCCACAAGTCCCAGCGCAGGTTCATGAACGTGTGGGCGGCGCCCGGCGGCCACCGCTGCCACACCAGGAAGGCGGTCATCGCGGCCAAAACAACGGCCGCCACCATGACCTGGGCCGCCGGCCAGCGGCGCGCAACTGGCGGCGGGTGCATCCACCGCAGCACGGCATACGCCAGAGAGAAGACGAGCAATGCCGCGACGAACCACATCACTCCGACTTCGTACCGCCCTCCGGACTGGGGCGGCACACCCCAGTAGTGAGTCAGGGTGGGGTGCTGGCCCCGGCCGAGATCACCCAGATAGGCGGCCAGCCGGTCGATCAGGAAGACGAAGACGATCAGCGGGACACCAAGCCGCAGCAGCCTCGCGCGAGCGAACGCACCCGCACCCTTGTGCGCCAGGGAACGTGCGGAGAACCAGCCGGCGACCAGGAACAAGGGCCCCAGCGCAAAGAGCGAGACGACATACGCCGGGAAAAACGCTGTCATCCAGACCTTCGACGTGGTGCGGTCCATGTAATACCAGTCGGTGCCCCCGAGGTACGCCGTGGCCGTGTGCCACACCACGACTACGGCGATGACCAGCACGCGAAGGTTGTCCGCCCAGTGCTCTCGCTGGCCGGGGCCAGCGGGAACTTCATGTGGCGAAGCGAGAACCTTATGTGACGAGGCCATGGCGCTCTCCGCAGTCACGGCCAGGATGATCCCGGGGACTACGGCCCGGCAGGGCCCAATGTCCCCAGGCGGGTACTCGGAAGTCCCCCAAGCCGGGCTGCCTGCTGCGGGCGCCCGGCGGCGACCCGCGTGATCGGTGCCGGCCCAGCCCAAGATCCGCCGGCCGGCGCCCGAAGATCAGTTATTAAGTGCCTGATTGCTGTCGCACGCAACGGGCACCTGCCATTCGCCCTTGCGGCGGGTGACCTATGGCCCTGCCTGGCCATTGCCGCCGGGTCCACCCTGATGGTGGGAGGCGAATGAGCTCCCACCAAAGCCCACGGCTCCCAGTGTGATAAGGGGGGTCGAGATGACAAAAATCATCGATGAGGGGCTCGGGCACAGCCACTCGGATGCACCCGCAAGCACCGGGCAGCTCGCTCGCGAGCAGGCCATTAAGCAGATCGAGCGCAAGCGCCGTTACTGGATCAGCACCGCTGTGTCGACTGTCGCCATGCTTGTCCTCGCGGCCATCTGGGCCATCACGGAGTACCACAACGCGGGCGGCTGGCCAACTCAGGGGTTCAGCCAGAGCTCGGGGATCCACGACGTGTGGAACATCTGGATCATCTACCCGGCCATCGCGTGGGCGTTCCTGACGGCTGCGCTCGGCCTGGGCGTTTACCTGCGCAAACCGATTTCGGAGAGCCAGATCAAGCGGGAGATCGACCGCCAGGCACGCTCAAGGCACTGACGCATTAGAGCAGGAGCCATCGATGCACAATCGCCAAGAATGGGCGGAAGGGAGTGGCTTGGCGGTCGCGTTGCTCGCGTTGCTGGTCACCTACGGACTGTTTCTCGTCCATCCGTGGCCCCATACGCCGCTTAACCAGTTCCTGGCCATGTTCGGCCGGAACAACGCCGCGGTCTGGCCCGCTCAGATCGTCTGGTACGCGGTGGCGCTGGCGGTAGTCGGACTTGCGCTGCGGGCGGGGCGTCGCTCGTCGCAGCTCGCGTGCCTCCTCGCGGCTGCGGTCTTCGCCTGGATCGGGATCGCCTACTTCGTATGGCTCAATCCGGGAATGAACCTCTCGTGGGCTTGGGCAGCCGTCTTCTCGCTTCAGGCTGCCTTGCTCCTGGTGGCGGGAGTGGCCCGCAGCGATCTGGTCTTCAGGCCGCGGCGGGACCCGTCATCGGTGCTGGGTGCGGTGTTCATCAGCTACGCCCTCATCGTGTACCCGGTCATCGGATTGCTCGGCGGGCACGCGCTGCGAACCGTACCGGCCTTCGGACTAGCACCCTGTGCCACGGTCACCTTCTTCTTCGGCCTCTTGCTCTGGGCGCGGCCGCCCGCACCGAAGTACCTGCTGCTCATGCCCCTGGCCTGGGCGCTGGTAGCAGCACCGCCTGATCTGGCCAGAGGCGTTGCAGCGGACTACGGCATGCTCGTTGTGGCGGTGATCACGGCCGCACTGATCATCTGGCGGGACCGCACAGCAACCCGGCAAACCGTCACCGCCGGGCTACTGCTGGCGCTGATGATCGGCTGGTCCGGCCATGACAATGTGGTGATCGGCTTGGCGCTTGTCCTGGTTGGCGCGACCCTGGCCCAGGCCATCCGCGGCCGCTCTCTTCCCCCTCAACCACCCCAGCTCCCACCGTTGCCGAGGGAGAAGCTGGAGGTCGGCTAGCCGCCGGGCAGCGGCAGTGCCCCCCACCTGACGTCTGAGCCGGCGGCGTGCCCTAGTGAGCGGCGGTTGCGGTTACGGTGAGGATGACGATCGCGATGATGAGGATGCAGACGGTGATCGTGACGTAATGCTCGACCCGGCGCAATGCGATTCTTGCCCGCGTGTCGGCCTGCACGGCTGAGTCGGCCGACGCCATAGCCGACTGTGCGGCGCGTACCGCGGCCTCGGCCGCGGCCGCCGCCCCGGTCTGCAGTTCCTCGTACGCCTGTGTGGCAGCGGCGATATCCGCCTCCACCTTGGCCGCGGCCGCCTCAATCTGGTCCAGTACGTCCGCGCTCATGGCCGCCGCCCGCCAGGCCGAAGACTCGGCCGTGTGGCGACTTGGGTCGGAGCCGGCATCCTTGGGCCCGGCACTCGGCTCAACCGTGAGCGCTCCGGCGGCGGGCTGCGGCGCGCTGCCGGCGGCGCGCCGGGTGGCTTCACGCTCCGCTGTGGCGTTCGATGCCGCACACAGGAAGTTGATCACAGCCTCCTTGGCCGCCGCGCCCAGGTCAGGAGTTGCGGTCAGAACAGATGGGGATGGCACCTCCCGCTGGTGGCGGAGGCGCTTACGTGTCGTGGCCATGACCACTCCCGATGTACCGCATTAGTAGTCTTATCCTCACTCTACGTAATTTCGGGGGCGGTTGACAGGGTAGGAGTCCCCCGATTTCCCTGGGCTACGGCCCGGGCCATACGACCGGTCCATGGTCGGGCGAGCGGCCAGCCTGAATCAGCTTCGCGCTGTGCCTGGCCCGGGGGCGGGCTGACCGCCCGGGTGTTCCGCGGCCCTGATTTCCTGCTGCCAGGGCGGTTCCGCTCCCGCCCGGGTACAGGTCAGGGCGGCCACCCGGGCCCCCGCCGCGACGGCCGCCGCCAGCAGGCCGGGGTCGGCCAGCTGGTCCCGGTCCAGCCCGCGCTCAGCCCACCAGGCCAGGAAGCCGCCGCCGAACGCGTCTCCAGCCCCGACCGTGTCCACCACCTGGGCGGGTGGCGTCGGCACCGTGAGCTGCTGCCCGTCCGCCGTGAACGCCCGCACCGGCGCCGGGCCGTCGGTGACCAGGACACACCGTGCGCCCCAGCCGAGCAGCGTCCGTGCCGCCGCCGGTACGTCGTCGCCTGGAACCAGGAACGGCAGGTCTTCCATGCTGGTCTTGAGGATGTCGGTCCGCACCAGCAGGCGGCGTATCCGGGCCAGATGCGCGCTGGGATCCGGGATGGCTGACGCGCGCCAGTTGGGGTCGAGCATCAGCAGCACCGACGAGGGCCGCTGGCCAGCCAGGCCCTCCACGACCCCCGCCATGGGCTCCACTACGAGCCCGAGGGTACCGATATGCAGCGCGGTAACGTCGGCCCGCAGCGCCCGCTCCGCGGACGGCTGGTCGAGCACGAAGCCGGCGGTACCGGTCAGGTGGAACCAGTAGCGGGCGACCCCGGCCTCGTTCAGCGACACGATGGCCAGTGCGGTCGGTTGCGGCACCTGCTCCGGCAGCGCCAGCCCTACCTGGTCGTCAGCCAGCTTCCCGGCCAGCAGCGCGCCGAACGGGTCGGCCGAGAACCGGCCCAGGAAGCGGACCGGCTGGCCCAGCCGGGCGATCGTGCGGGCCGTGTTGAACGGGCCGCCGCCCGGGCTGGCGTGCACGTCGCCCCGCGGCCCGACGATGAGGTCGATGAGGCTCTCACCGGCCACCAGGATCACGGCCGCGTCACCCGGCTGGCGTGATGATCATCTGCGGCAGGACGCAGCGATCCCGCTGGCGGTCATGGCCCGCGAGCGTGCGCTGGACCTCCTCGAGATGCTGCGTGGTCAGCTCCAGGGGTGTCTCGTCCGTGTGCTGGTCCGCGGCGTGCACCTGGATGTCGGGATCGGTGTTGTACTTGGGCGCTTCTGACCCGTGAATCCACGCCACGTCCAGGTCCAGAACCGCGCCGCCATCAGGGAAGTCCATCGCTGTCCAGACTGCCACCCGGCTCAGCCGGGCGCCATGTCCACGAAGCGGCTGTAGTGCCCCTGGAAGGCGACGGTCACCGTGGCCGTCGGCCCATTCCTGTGCTTGGCGATAATGAGATCCGCCTCACCGGCCCGCGGTGACTCTTTCTCGTAGGCGTCCTCCCGATGGAGCAAGATCACCACGTCCGAGTCCTGCTCGATGCTGCCCGATTCGCGTAGATCTGAGAGCATCGGGCGCTTATCGGTCCTTTGTTCCGGGCCCCGGTTCAGCTGGGAGATGGCGATCACCGGGACGTCGATCTCCTTGGCCAGCAGCTTGAGTGAGCGGGACATGTCGGAGACCTCCTGCTGCCGGTTCTCCACCCGCTTGGGCGAGCTCATCAGCTGCAGGTAGTCGACGATGACCAGCCTGAGGTCATGCCGCTGCTTGAGCCGGCGGCACTTGGCCCGGATCTCCATCATCGACATGTTCGGCGAGTCGTCGATGAACAGCGGCGCGTCCACCACCTCGCTCATCCGCCGGGCCAGCCTGGTCCAGTCGTCCTCGCCCATCTGGCCGGTCCGCATGCTGTGCAGCGGCACCCGGGCCTCGGCGGACAGCAGCCGCATGGTGATCTCGTTGCGGCTCATCTCCAGGCTGAACATCACGGTTGGCAGGCTGTGCTTGATCGTGGCCGCCCGGGCCAGGTCCAGCGCCAGCGTCGAGTTATGGGTGGGGATCATGCTCCGGCCCGCGAGGAACAAGTGGTCCGCGCTGTCTACCTGCACACAGCGGACCGGCCCTGACGGCACCGGGCGCACGTCCGTGATGTAGCGGCACCGGGGGCGCTGCGGCTGGTGCCGCGACCTCTCCTGGTGCACCTGGTGCTTGCCGGGCAGGCAGAACACCTGATCTGTGGTGGTGAAGTCAACCACGTAGCAAACGGGGGAGTCCTGGCGCCGCCCCCGCACCCGTTCCGTGGCCATCGAGCAGGGGTAGCCCAGGCTCAGTACCAGCTCGCGGACGTCCGCCGCGAGCCGCCGGTTCGTCACCGCCAACTGCACCGAGCCAGCGCTGGTCACGGTGCCACCGGTGTCGAGGATGCCGGCCAGCAGCTCGCGGCGCTGCCCGATGGAGGCGCGTAGATAGCTGGCCGGAATGACCTTGTCCGCACCAGCCCGCCCGGGGGCCGTCTTGACCGCGGTAGCCAGCGCCATCCCGTAGCTGGGCCGCCCCCGCCGCCCGGCCGGGGCGGCTATCCCCGGGCCGGGCGTGGTGAGCCGGGCACCAGCCAGGTGCCCATCAGCCGTCCATGCGCCCAGGGCGTACGGAGGGATGGGCAGATCGGCCTCGGGCAGCGCCAGCGCGCTGGCCAGCTGCACCGCGTGGTTAGGGCACCGGCCCGCCGTCCCGCCGCGCAGCGTACTGGCGATCTGCTCGGTCGTGACGACCTGCGGCCGCGCAGGCGTGGCGGAGTCGCGCTGCCACCCAGGTATCTGCCCGGCATCGCGCCGGGCGCCCCTGGTCCAGGTCAGCCACTGGTGCTGGCCGTCGGCCAGGATGACCTCACGGTCGGAGAACTCCACCTCGTAGCACGGCCGGCCGTGCATGACGTCGGTGGCGGCCACGACCGTCACGGGATGCCCATCAGCGCCCATCAGCCGGTCCCCGACCTGGACCTGGCCCATGGTCGTCCAGCCGTCAGGGGTCGGCAGCGGTGTGGACACGGCCAGCGCCTTGCCCACGGCCGGCCGGGCCGCGATGACGACCATCTGGCCCGGGTGCAGGCCGTTGGTCAGGGAGTCCAGGTCGGCGAAGCCGGTGGGTACCCCGCTCATCCCGCCGCCGCGGGAGCCGATCGCCTCGATCTCGTCCAGGGCGGCGGGCATGATCTCGGACAGGGACAGATAGTCCTCGCTGACCCGGCGCTCGGTTACCCCGTAGACCTCGGCCTGGGCCCGGTCGACCAGCTCATCGGCTTCCCCGTCGCCCGAGTAGCCCAGCTGCACGATGCGGGTGCCGACCTCGACCAGGCGGCGCAGGATGGCGCGCTCGCGGACGATGCGCGCGTAATATCCCGCGTTGGCCGCGGTAGGCACCGAGGCGATGAGCGTGTGCAGGTAGGTGGGGCCGCCGATGCGGGTCAGCTGACCCCGCTTGTTCAGCAGATCGGACACGGTGACCGGGTCGGCGGGCTCGCCCCGGCCGTACAGCTCCAGGATGGCCTCGTGCACGATCTGGTGCGCGGGCCGGTAGTGATCGTCTGGCCGGATGGTCTCCATCACGTCCGAGATCGCGTCCTTGGACAGCAGCATCCCGCCGAGCACGCACTGCTCGGCCGCCACATCGTGCGGCGGGGTCCGGTCGAAGCCTTCTCCCCGGGGAGCGATCTCGGCGACGCTCACCAGATACCACCTCCCCGATCGACCCGGGCCGACAGGGCTTCCGGCACCGGCCGCATCCCCTGTTGTAGTCGGCAGGTCTGACAGTCTGGTTCTGGCCTTGTCACCACGTCCAATCAGGCTGTGCACAGGCCTGTGGACAGCCTGTGCAGACACGCCGCCCGCGCTGTGCGCAGCCTGGGGACGGAGCTGGGGACGGCGGCCGGACGTGGTTCCGGCCCAGGATCGCTACCTGCGGTAACGCAGTCCACCGGATGTGTGCAGAAAAAACTCTGGGCGGCCGCCACGTCCACACGGGCAGGGAAGTTATCCACATACAGAACGTGACCCCGCACGTAAGATCCCGGGCTGGCGGGCCCACCCAAACCGGCCGCGACCGGGGTCACGCTGCCCTAGGATCCGAGCATGTGTTCGACCCCCGACCCCCGGCTCAGCCTCATCGGCACGGCGATCGACGAACTCGCCGCGGAGGCGCTCGCACACCGGGACAAGGCGGACACGATGGCGGCCCGGCTGGCCGACGTCTGGGCCATGGTCGCGGCGCTCGATCCCGGGCTGGCCCAGCGGCTGCCCGGGTACACGGAATGACTCAGGCCCGGCCGGGCGAACCGGCCGGGCCTGCAGATCAGGCTCAGGCGGCGCGGACCTCGACGTCCAGCGTCGCGCTGACCTCCGGGTGCAGCCGCACGGTGACCTGGTGCGTCCCGACCGTGCGGATCGGGGTGGTCACCTCGATCCGCCGCCGGTCCAGTTCCGGGCCGCCCGCGACCTGGACCGCCCGGGCGATGTCCGAGGCGCTGACCGAGCCGAACAGCCGCCCCGCGGCACCGGCCCGGACGTCCAGCTGGACGGTGAGCGCCGCGAGCCGCTTGGCCGCCTCCCGCGCGTCGTCCAGGCCGCGGATGTCCCGGGCCGCACGGGCCCGCTTGATCAGCTGGATCTGCTTCTCGGCGCCCCGGGTCCAGGGCATGGCCAGGCCACGCGGGACCAGGTAGTTGCGGCCGTAGCCGCCGGCCACCTCGACCACGTCACCGGGCGCGCCCAGCCCGGTGACCTCGTTGGTGAGGATCAGCTTCATCGATGTGCCCATCGGTCCTCTCCCCGTCAGCGGGCCGTGCTGGTGTACGGCAGCAGCGCCATCTCGCGCGCGTTCTTGATCGCCTTGGCGACGTCGCGCTGATGCTGCGTGCAGTTTCCGGTCACCCGCCGGGCCCTGATCTTGCCGCGGTCGGAGATGAACTTGCGGAGCAGCCCAGTGTCCTTGTAGTCCACGTAGGAGATCTTCTCCTGGCAGAACAGGCAGACTTTCTTCCTGGGCTTGCGGATTGGTGCTTTTGCCATCATGGTGCTCCTGAAAGAGCCCCGCGCATGCGGGGATGGTCGGTTGACTGGTTAGAACGGGGGCTCGTCCGAGGACCCCTCGCCGAAGCCGCCGCCGTCGGAGGCCCAGGGGTCGTCGCTGGCCCGGCCGCCGGACGATCCACCATACCCGCCGGATCCACCGGATCCGCCCTGGCTGCCACCGCCGAAGCCGCCACCGCCGCCACCGCCGCCACCGCCGCCGAAGCCGCCACCAGCCGAGCCGCCGCCGGAACGGTTGGACTTGGTCACCTTGGCCGAGGCGTTGCGCAGCGATGGGCCGACGTCGTCCACCTCGATCTCGTACACGGTGCGCTTCTCGCCTTCCCGGGTCTCGTACGAGCGCTGCCGCAGCCGCCCGTTGACGATCACCCGCATGCCGCGCTGCAGGCTCTCTGCCACGTTCTCGGCCGCCTGCCGCCACACGTTGCAGGTCAGGAACAGCGAGTCGCCGTCCTTCCACTCACCCGACTGCTGGTCGCGGAACCGGGGGGTGGACGCCACCCGGAACTTGGCGACCGCCTGACCGGTCGGGGTGTAGCGGAGCTCGGGATCGTCGACCAGATTGCCGGCGATCGTGATCTGGGTATCGCCTGCTGCCATCGGGGTTACTCCCGGTCGTTCGGAGGGTGTGCCGGAGCCAGGCTCAGTGCTGTTCCGGGCGGAGGATCTTGGTCCGCAGCACGGCCTCGTTGAGGCTGAGCTGACGGTCGAGTTCGTGCACCGCGTCGGGCTCCGCGACCATGTCGATGACCGCGTAGATACCGTCGGGCTTCTTCTCGATCTCGTAGGCGAGCCGGCGCCGTCCCCACACGTCGATCTTGTCGACGCTGCCGCCCCCGGTGGTGACCACCGAGAGGAACTGGTCGAGCGACGGCTGGACGGTCGACTCTTCGAGCGCGGGATCGAGGATGATCATCATTTCATAGCGGCGCATGCTGGAACATGCCTCCTCTGGACTGATGCGGCCACGGTCTCTCCGTGGCAGGAGGGGCTACCACGCCAGGCCGGCGAGCACGCCCGGTGGCGGTTGCAGCCGAATCAGAGTACCAGGGGCCGCCGACAACCCGGCTCAGGATTCCGCGCGCCCGGTGGCGGGCACAACGTCCGGTAGATCAGTCGCCGGGCACCGATGTCCGAGGAGGTGGCCGCCCATGCCGCCAGCCACCGAAGTGCGCAGTCCCGAACGGGCCCGTATGCGCCTCCTGCACGTCAAGCTGAACACGGACGGGAGGCGGCACCCGGTAGAGAATGTGCTCACCCTGTTCACACTGGCCGCTGGCCTGATCGCCTGTGTCACAGGCTTCCTGGCCAACTACGTCACGAGCGGGGCGTGGGCACACAGCATCGCCAGCTGGCTGGGCCTGGCCGCCCTGCTGGTCGGGCTGTACAGCCAGCTCGTCTCGGCGACCCGGCAGGAGCGCATGCTCATCGTGACCGGCCTGGTCGCCGCGTTCGTCGGCCTCTGCCTCGGCCTGGCCAACGGCGGGTTGTTCTAGGCTCTATTTATCCGGGGGACGACCCCCGGGACCAGGGAAATGTGCTGCCGGTACCGGTAGACCAACCCGTCGGCAGGCGCCGATAGTCTCAGACCATGCTCCGCATCGGACCGCATGTGCACGACGGCCAGCCGCTGGCCGCGGCGGAGGCCACCAAGTCCCCGGTGGTCCAGTTCTTCCTCGGCGACCCGCAGGGCTGGGCCAAGCCCAGCTTCCCCGGCGGTGATCCGGCCGCTCTCGGCAAGGCGCTCGACGCCGCGGGGGTGCAGGCCTATATCCACGCCCCGTACCGGATCAACGTGGCCAGCACGAACAACCGGATCCGCATTCCCAGCCGCACCCTGCTCGGCCAGTACCTGGCCGCCGCGGCCGAGATCGGCGCGGCCGGCGTGATCGTGCACGGTGGCGGGGTTACCGCGGGCACGGACGTGGCCGCGGGCTACGCGAACTGGCGGAAGGCCGTCGAGCGGACCGAGCGCCCGGTGCCGATGCTGATCGAGAACACCGCGGGCGGCGAGAACACCATGGCCCGGGGCCTCGATTCGGTGGCCCGGCTGTGGGACGCGGCCGGGGCCGAGAACGTCGGGTTCTGCCTGGATACCTGCCACGCCTACGCCAGCGGCGAGGAGCTGGCTGGCATCGCGGACCGGGTCCGGGCCATCACCGGCCGGATCGACCTGGTGCACTGCAACAACTCCCGGGACGAGTTCGGCTCGGGCCGGGACCGGCACGCCGGGCTGGAGCAGGGCACCATCGACCCGATGGTGCTGGTCGGCGTCATCCAGTCGGCCGGGGCCCCGGTCATCTGCGAAACGCCCGATCCAGCCACCGACATCGAGTGGCTGCGCCGTGCTCTCGCTGCGCCGCCGGGGGCGCGTTAAGACGCCGCCTTCCCTCCCCGCTCGGTCGCTCGTTCCTCGCTGCCTTGCTCGTCAGTCCAGTCGGCGTCGCGCCCCCTTCGGCGCGGCGCGCCCGGTTGGCGCCTGAACACGACCCGGTCCGCCGCGCCGGCCAGCACGCCGCCCGCGGGGTCGTCGGTGCCGTCCGCCCGGACCACGTCCCCGGCCGGGTACAGGATGTCCCGCACGACCAGGGCGCAGAGCAGCAGCACGGTCAGGAAACGGGCCGCCAGGGCGGCGAAGTACAGCCCGGTGCCGATCCCGCCCACCGCGGCCGGCCCGGTCACCGACACGGTGATCAGGTAAGCCCAGATCGCGAAGAAGTAACCCACCTCAGCCAGCTGCCACAGCGCGTACCCGCCGAACCGCGGCCGGGCCAGTACCACCAGCGGCGCCAGCCACACCACGTACTGCGGCGACCACACCTTGTTAGACAGCAGGAACACGGCCAGCACCAGGAAGAACACCTGCGCCACCCGGGGCCGCCGCGGCGCAGCCATGATGAGCAGCGCGAGGCCTACGCACGCGGCCAGGAACACCAGCGACGAGATGGCGTTCAGGCTGTGCACGCTGGTGGTGTCGACGAACGGCCAGCGTTCCGTCTCGAAGAAGTACCAGATCGAGCCCCAGTCCGCGGACCGGGTCTCGCTGAGCAAGTAGAACCGGGCCCAGCCGGCCGGGGCGATGATGATGACTGGCACGTTGACCACCAGCCACGCGGCCGCGGCTGAGCCGGCCGTGACCCAGAACTCCCGCATCCGGCCCGCGCGCAGGCAGAGCAGCAGCAGCGGGCCGAGGAACAGCACCGGGTAGAACTTGGTCGCCACGGCCAGCCCGATCAGCACGCCGGCCAGCACCCCGCGCCGCGCCGCCCACGCCGCCATGCCCAGCATGGCCAGCCCCATCGCGATCAGATCCCAGTTGACGAACGCCCCCAGGATCACCGCAGGCGCCAGCGCGACGCCGAGCGCGGTCCAGCGCCGGGACCGGCCGGCCAGGTACCCGGTGGCCAGCACGCCCGCCGCGAAGAACACGCTGAGCAGCACGATGGTGACGTCGAAGAACTCGCGGCCGCGGACGAACGGGTTGGTGATCGGGTGGACCAGCCAGGCGGCCAGCTGCATGGCCCCACCGATCAGCACCGGGTACTCCACCGGGTGGCCCACGTACGGCACCTTGCCGGCCGACAGCCCTTCACCGAAGTACAGCGGGTAGATGTCGGTGTAGCAGTGCGCCTGGAACTGGGTCAGATAGCCGTTCCAGGCCCCGGCCCGGCAGGCCCACTTGTTGGTCAGGGCCAGCGCGCAGCCGAGCACGCTGGCGGTAATCAGCGCCGAGGTGGACCCGGCCAGCAGCGCCAGCCGTCCCGCCTGGAACCGCTGCCCAGCCGGAGCTTCCTGCACCCTCCCTATCCTGCCTTGTTCCGGCGGGCCCCGGGCTGCTGGATGGCCGGGGCGGGGGCCGGCTGCGCGGCCGGGCCGCCGAACGGGACGGACGGGCCAGGGTTGGGCTGTCCCTGGTTCCAGTGGTGGCAGTGCCGGCCGAAGAACCAGCCCGGGCAGCTGCTGCCCGGCGTCGGGGTGGGCTTCGGCTTGGGCGTGTACGGCCCGAGCAGGTTCCACGCCGTTCCGCCGAAGTCCGGCGCGGGGAAGTTCTCGATCGGCATGCTGGCGAACACGTTCTCGGCGAACGTGTGCCAGATCGAGGCCGGCTCCTGGCCACCGTAACCCTGCAGGCCGGCCAGCCCGTACAGGGTCTGCACGCCGGCCGGCGGCGCGCTCTCCTGGTTGGCCGCGGCCTGGCAGCCCGCTATCCCGGCCGGGCAGCCCTGCTGGTTGGTGAACATCCCGACGGCCAGGGTGAACTGCGGGATCGCGCCGATGAAGAACGCCGACTGGGACAGGTTGGTGGTCCCGGTCTTGGCCACGATCTCGCGGCCGTCAGGCAGCCCCGCCGTGGCCGCCGTGCCACCCGGCTTGGTGTCGAACGACAGGGCGTAGTCCACGTCGGAGTCCTCCTCCGGGGTCAGCACCTGCCGCCTGATCACCTTGGCGTTGATCGTGCTCATGCCCTGCTGGATCTGCAGGATCACGTGCGGGGTGATGTACCCACCGTCGTTGGCCAGCGTGGAGAACGTGCTGGCCTGCTCGCCGACGGTCAGCGACGCCTGGCCCAGTGCGGTGCCGACCTCGCTGCGCATCGTGTCCAGCCCGGACGCGGTGGTGTTCACCCCGAACGCCTGGGCCATCCGGACCATGTTCTGGCCGTCGGTGCCCGCCACCCGGTGGTACAGATCGGTGTATGCGGTGTTCAGCGACTCGGCCGAGGCGGTGACCACGCTGACCCCGCTGGCCTGTGCGTCGCCCGCGTCGTTGCCGACCTCATACCAGTCGGCCGAGTCGGCCGGCGTGGTCCGGCTGGCGTAGGTCATCGGCTCGGACACCGGCGGGATCCACAGCGGCGAGTAGCCGTCCAGCATGCTGGTCTGCACGCTCATCCCCTGCTGCCGGGCCAGGGCCAGCACGTAAGGCTTGAACGACGAGCCCACCTGCTCCCGGTTCTGCAGCGCCATGTTCCACTGGCAGCGGATCCTGGCGCACCTCTTGGCCGGGGCGGTGAAGTTGGGGCCGCCGTACATGGCCCAGATCTGGCCCGTGCTGGGCTGCTCGAGCACCGCGCCGGCGTGCGCCCAGGGCGGCAGGCCGCCCGCGATCAGCGACTCCTCCTGGTCCACCGAGGCGTAGAGCTGGTTCATCAGCGGTTTGCTGAACGTGGTGATGATGCGCAGCCCGCCGTTGGCGATCTGGCTGGGCGTGTAGTGGTACGTGCTCTCCAGCTCGTTCTGCACGGCCTCCATGATGTAGCCGCGGTAACCAGACCAGGAGTTGTTGAACGCCTTGACCAGCTTGGGGAACTTCTGGGCCTGCTCCTGGGCCGGCGACAGCCAGCCCTCCTGGACCATGCTGTTCAGCACGTAGTGCCAGCGGTACAGCAGCGCCTGGTAGCCGCTGCCCGCCGCCGGGCTCGGGTTGTAGTAGCTGGGGGCCTGCGGCATCGCCGCGATCATCGCCGCCTGGGCCACGGTCAGCTTGCTGACCGGCACGCCGAAGTAGTCCTGGGCCGCGGCGCCGAAGCCGTAGATACCCGCGCCGGTCGGCACGGTGTTCATGTAGTTGGTCAGGATCCAGTCCTTGGACTCCTGCGAGGCCAGCTTCTCCGCGACGAAGATCTCCTTGATCTTCCGGGTCGCGGTCTCCGAGTCGCCGATGCCCAGGTAGTAGTTGCGCACCAGCTGCTGGGTGATGGTCGAGCCGCCCTGCTGGACCGATCCGCTGGTCAGGTCGGCGATGGCGGCCCGGATGATGCCGGTGGGCGAGACGCCGCCCTCGTTGTAGAAGTGCTTGTCCTCGGCCGCCACCATGGCGTGCTTGACCATGGCCGGGATCTGGTTGGAGCTGAGGATCTCCCGGTCCGTGCTGCCGAACATGCCGACCAGCGCCTTGCCGTCGCGGAAGTACACCCGGGACTGCTGCCCCTGGGCGAACTCCGACGCCACCGGGATCGGCGTCCGCGCGTACATGTAGAACACCCCGACGAGCACCAGGATGAAGAACCCGGCCCCCGTGGCCAGTGACGTGCCGATGGCCTTCTTCCAGGTCCAGTGCCGCCACCAGTCGCCTTTCCGGCGCGGCCGGTACCCCGGCCCGCGGCCATTGCCGCGGCCATTGCCGCGGCCATTGCCGCCGCGGCCGCTCCCGCCGCCGGGGTAGCCGCCCGGCCGTGTCCCGAGCTGCGCGGCGAGCCGGTCCTTGGCGCTCAGCCCGGCGCGGGGGGCGCTCCGGGCCCCCCGGTGCCCGGCGCGGCCGCCGTCGGCCACGGGCCGGGCCGGGGCGCGGTCCCAGCGGTAGTCCCCACTCCGGCCGGGGCGCCCCCGATCACGGGGACCGGCGGGGTAAGCACCGGGAAAGTCTGGGTTACTCACGCGTCCTCGCTGGTTGGGTGCGGCAAGTCGTGGGCGAGTGTCAGGCTGGGGCCTCACGGTATCCGGTGGCACCGGCCGCCCGGCGCGGGTTAGGAATTCGTCACAACTGCTTACCGCGTCTTTGACTCTGCTCCCGGGCGGCCCTGGGCTCCCGGGCGGCCTCGCCGCCCTGGCTGGGCGGTGCCGTTACTCTCCGGCGCGGGCCCGCCGGGTGCGCCGGGCAGGTGGCTCACCCGTGCCGAGAACATAGGACGAGGCGAGGTGGTTCCAGGCACAACCTTGGCAGACCTCGACCACATATGCCCGGAACTCCCCGTATTCGGACGCCATCTCGGCTAGTTCCGGTCCCTGCTTGACCCGCCCGGCATACGGCCCGAGCTCGTCGCCGTACACGTACGTGACGTGGGTCAGCTTGGCCCGGCGGCAGATCGGGCAGGCCACCTCGGTCGGCTCACCGTGAAACTTCGCCGCCCGGAGCAGGTAGGGGTGGGCGTCGCAGACATCGGCCAGCGTGGTGTGCCCGGCCAGGACGGAAGCCAGCGTTGCCCGGCGGGCAAGCCCGTAGTCCACGACCGATCGGCGAAGTCCCATCCCCGACAGTATCTACCCGGGGGGGCGACCCCCCGGAACCCCCCGGACGCGGCCTCGGTACCGGCTGAACCCACTCCCGGTTGCGCTATGCCTCCAGTCGTCATATCTTGACGATGTATCGGTTCGATACATCGCTTCGGCACATCGGGGCGCCGGCCGGGCGAGGGAGGTGCGGGCAGGCATGGTCGGGCAACGGTCGCGCGTCCTCGAGCTGGCGGTCCTCGGGCTGCTGCACGAGACACCGATGCACGGCTATGAGCTGCGCAAGCGGCTCAACTCCACGCTGGGCGCGTTCCGCGCCTTCGGCTACGGGTCGCTGTACCCGTGCCTGAAGGACCTGCTCGCGCACGGGCTGATCGCGGAGGAGGCGACCGCCCCGGAAGGGGCGGCCAAGCCGCTGTCCCGCCGATCCAAGATCGTCTACCGGCTGACCGCGGAGGGCAAGGAGCGGCTGCAGGACCTGCTGGCCGAGTCCGGGCCGGACGCCTGGGACGACGACGGGTTCGGGGTGCACTTCGCGTTCTTCGGCCAGACCCGGGCCGACATCCGGCTGCGGATCCTGGAGGGCCGCCGCACCCGGCTGGAGGAACGGCTGGATGGCGTGCGCGGGGCCATGGCCAGGACCCGGGAGCGGATGGACAGTTACACGCTCGAGCTGCAGCGGCACGGCCTGGAGTCGGTGGAGCGCGAGGTGCGCTGGCTGAACGAGCTGATCGCGTCGGAGCGCCAGGCGGGGCCAGGTCCCGGTGCTGATTAGCAGGACAACCTGACAAGCCAACACGGCTGAGAGAAGGAGTAAACCCCATGGGTTCGGTTCGGGTAGCCATCGTCGGCGTGGGCAACTGCGCCAGCTCCCTGGTCCAGGGCGTGGAGTACTACAAGGATGCCGACCCGGCCGGGCGCGTCCCGGGGCTGATGCACGTCACGTTCGGCCCGTACCACGTCCGCGACGTGGAGTTCGTGGCCGCGTTCGACGTGGACGCCAAGAAGGTGGGCCGGGATCTCGCCGAGGCCATCGTGGCGAGCGAGAACAACACCATCAAGATCTGCGACGTGCCGCCGACCGGCGTCACCGTGCAGCGCGGCCCGACGCTGGACGGCCTCGGTGAGTACTACCAGGAGATGATCTCCGAGTCGGCCGACCCGGCGGTGGACGTCACCGCGGTGCTCCGCGAGTCCGGCGCCGACGTGCTGGTCTGCTACCTCCCGGTGGGGTCCGAGCAGGCTGACCGCTACTACGCGCAGTGCGCCATCGACGCCGGGGTGGCGTTCGTGAACGCGCTGCCGGTGTTCATCGCCTCCGACCCGGAGTGGGCGGCCAAGTTCACCGCGGCGGGCGTGCCGATCATCGGCGACGACATCAAGTCGCAGGTGGGCGCGACCATCACGCACCGGGTACTGGCCAAGCTGTTCGAGGACCGCGGCGTGGAACTGCTCCGCACCTACCAGCTCAACTTCGGCGGCAACATGGACTTCATGAACATGCTGGAGCGCAAGCGGCTGGTGTCCAAGAAGGTATCCAAGACCCAGTCGGTGACGTCGCAGATCCCGCATGAGATGGAGAAGGCCGCGGTGCACATCGGCCCGTCCGACCACGTGCCGTGGCTGGACGACCGGAAGTTTGCTTACATCCGGCTGGAGGGCCGGGCGTTCGGCGACGTCCCGATGAACCTGGAGTACAAGCTGGAGGTGTGGGACTCGCCCAACTCCGCGGGCGTGATCATCGATGCGATCCGCGCGGCGAAGATCGCCAGGGACCGTGGCCTCGGCGGCCCGGTGCTGTCCGCCGCGTCCTACTTCATGAAGTCACCGCCGCGGCAGTACGGCGACGACGAAGCCCGCGACCTGGTCGAGCGGTTCATCCGCGGCGACATCGAGCGGTAACCACGCATAACGCCTGGATCGTGGTCAATCGGGAGTCAAGCATTCGGCACCGGTTGGCCACGATCAAGGCTGCGCCGCGGTGCCGCCCAGGGTGACCGGCCGTAGGCTGATCGGGTGCCGTTCCTGCCCGCGACCTCGTTCGTGGCCGACTTGCGCGTGGTGCTGCGCGAGCGGGATTTCCGGCGGCTGTTCGCCACCCGGCTGATCTCGCAGACCGGTGACGGGGTGTTCACCGCCGGGCTCGGCTCGTACGTGTTCTTCAACAGCACGACGTTCCCCAACCCGGCGTCGGCCGCGGCCGCGTTCGCCGTGCTGTACCTGCCCTACTCGCTGATCGGCCCGTTCGCCGGGGTGTTCATCGACCGCTGGTCGCGGCGCCAGATCCTGGTCTACTCCGCAGTGCTCCGCTCGCTGTTCGTGGTGCTCACCGCGGCCCTGGTCGCGTCCGGCAAGCTGGGCGTCCCGCTGTACGCCAGCGTGCTGCTGGTGCTCGGGGTCAACCGGTTCTTCCTGTCCTCGCTGTCCGCCGCGCTACCGCACGTGGTGCCGGAAGACAAGCTGGTCATGGCCAACGCGGTGTCGCCCACCGCGGGCGGCATCATGGCCTCGGTCGGCGGGCTGGCCGGCCTCGGCGTGCACGTGGCCACCGGCGGCGGGCAGACCGGCTCGGCCATCACCCTGCTGGCCGGCGGCTGCTGCTACCTGGCCGCCGGGCTGGTGGCCCGGACCATGCGCCGCGACCTGCTCGGGCCGGACGCGGCCGAGCGGCCGGCCGGCACGGTGCTGGGCGAGGCCGCGATCGTGGCCGCCGGGCTGGTGGCCGGGGCCCGCTACGTGATCCGGCGCCGCGGGCCGGCCGCCGCGCTGGGTGCCACCGGCGCGAACCGGCTGCTCTACGGGGTCCTGTTCCTGATGTCCATCCTGCTGTACCGGAACTACTTCTACCGGTCGGCCGGGGCCAACGCCGCGCTCAGCCACTTCACCGTGCTGGTCCTGGTCTCGGCGGTGGGCTACGGGTGCGCTGCGCTGGTCACCCCGGGGCTGGCCCGGCGGCTGGGCAAGCCGGGCTGGATGGCGCTGCTGCTGGCCAGCGGCGGGGTGGTGATGGGCGCGCTGGGCGAGACGTTCAGCCAGCCCGCGTACCTGGTCATCGGGTTCTGGCTCAACCTGGTCGGGCAGGGCGTGGCCATCTGCAGCACCACGATCCTGCAGGAGCAGGTGGACGACGCCTACCGGGGCCGGGTCTTCTCGTTCTACGACATGGCGTTCAACATCACGTTCGTCTGCGGCGCGGCGCTCAGCGCGGCGTTCATGCCGGACGACGGGCGGTCGCCGGTGCTCATCGCCCTGGTGGCGGTGGGCTACCTGGTGGCCGCGGCGGCCTACTGGCTGGCGGGCCGCGAGTCGTCCCGCGGCGGCCCGCTGCCCGGCGGCGGGATCCCTTCCCGCTCGGCCCAGCCGAGCAGTTCCTGAGTGGCCCGCTCCTCGCCCAGCGGGCCATGCTCCATGCGCAGGTCGAGCAGGTAGTCATGGGCGCGGCCGACGTCCGGGCCCGGCGGCAGGCCGAGGATCCGCATGATCTGGTGACCGTCCAGGTCGGGCCGGATCTTCTTGAGCTCCTCTTCCGCGCTGAGCTGCGCGATGCGCTGTTCCAGCCCGTCCTGGGCCCGGGCCAGCCGGGCCGCCTTGGCCTTGTTCCGGGTCGTGCAGTCGGCCCGGGTGAGCACGTGCAGCCTGGTCAGCTGCGGCCCGGCGTCCCGCACGTAGCGGCGCACCGCGGAATCGGTCCACTCCCCCGGGCCGTACCCGTGGAACCGCAGGTGCAGCGCGATCAGCGTGGTCACGTCGGCCACCACGGCGGCCGGGAAGCGGAGCGCCTTGAGCCGGGACCGGGCCATGGCCGCGCCGACCGCCTCGTGGTGGTGGAATGCGACCCGCCCGTCGGGCAGCCGGGTCCGCGTCTTGGGCTTGCCGATGTCGTGCAGCAGCGCGGCCAGCCGGAGCCTCAGGTCGGGTTCCAGCCCGTACCGGGGCTCCAGGTCGATGGACTGCTGCAGCACGGTCAGCGAGTGCTGGTACACGTCCTTGTGCCGCATGTGCTCGTCGGTTTCCAGCCGGAGCCTGGGCACCTCGGGCAGCACCACGTCGGCCACGCCGGTGTCCACCAGCAGCTCGATGCCGCGCACCGGGCCGGCGGCGGGCGCCATCATCAGCTTGGTCAGCTCCTCGCGGATCCGCTCGGCCGACACCACGCTGAGCCGGGGGGCCAGCTCGCTCATGGCCGCGGCCACCTCGGGCACCACCGTGAAGCCGAGCTGGGCGGTGAACCGGGCCGCCCGCATGATGCGCAGCGCGTCGTCGGTGAACGAGCGGGCCGGGCCACCCGGGGTGCGCAGCACCCTGTCCCGCAGGTCACCCAGGCCACCGAACGGGTCGACCAGCTCAAGAGAAGGCAGCCGCGCGGCCATCGCGTTGACCGTGAAGTCACGGCGGCGCAGGTCCTCCTCGAGCGACGTGCCGTACCGGGTGACCGGCTTGCGTGACTCGGGCAGGTAGGTCTCGCTCCGGTAGGTGGTGATCTCGAAGATGGTGGGCCCCCGGCGCAGTCCCACGGTGCCGAACTCGATGCCGGTCTCCCACACCCGGTCGGCCCAGCCCCGGGTGATCTCCAGCACCTGCTCCGGCAGCGCGTCGGTGGCCAGGTCCAGGTCGCTGTGCTCGCGGCGCAGGAACACGTCACGGACCGTCCCGCCCACCAGGACCAGCTCGTGGCCGTGCCGGGCGAATATCCGGCCCAGCTCCAGGGCGGGCGCCGCGGGCGCGCGCAGCAGCGCCGCGGCAGCCTTCCGCTGCTGCGGGCCGATCGGCGGGGTATCTGGCACGGGCATTGAGGGTAGGGGTTAGCTGAGGCCAGGGGAAATCCGGAACCCCTGAACCTGAAGGAGCACCCAGGGAACGGCAATACCATTCCCAGCATGCCGCGCCAGCGCCCAGCGTCCCGCGGCCGGGCCAGACGACTGGCCGCGGCCGCTGGCATCGTGGCCCTGACCGCCGCGGGGCCCGTCGCCGCCGGCCCAGCCGCCGCGGGGACGGCCGGGAGCGCCCCGCAGCAGGTAACGGTCGCTATCACCTCGGTCAGCCCGCAGGTGGCCCGGCCGGGCAAGCGGGTCACCGTGACCGGCACGGTACGCAATGGCACGGCCACCCCGCAATCCGGCGTGTCGGTCCAGCTGTGGTCCTCCAGCGTCCCGTTCGGCAACCGCAGCGAGCTGGCCAGCTACGCCGCCGGGCAGCTGCCGGTAGACCTGCCGGTGACCGGGGCGCTGGCCACGCTGCCCGGCGTGCTCGGGCCCGGGGCGGCCCGGTCCTGGACGGTGACCGTGCCGGTGGCCACCCTGGGCATGACCCAGTTCGGCGTGTACCCGCTGGCCGCCCAGGCCGATACCGGCACCGGCGCGCGGGCTGACGACTACACGTTCCTGCCGTTCTGGCCGGGCAGCCGCGCGGCCGCCGGGCTGACCCACCCGGAGCAGGTGGCCTGGATCTGGCCGCTCATCGCGCCACCTGGGCAGGCGGCCTGCCACGCGCTGCTCAGCAACCGCCTGGCCGGCAGCCTGGGCGGCACCGGCCGGCTGGGCGGCCTGCTGGCCGCCGGCACCAGCCCGGCCGGAGTGACCGCCGACCTGACCTGGGCCATCGACCCGAGCCTGCTGTCCAGCGTGGCCATGATGACCCAGCCCTACCGGGTGGGCGGCACCCCCACCTGCACGGGCACGGTGACCAGGCCGGCCAGCCCGGCCGCGCGGGCCTGGCTGGCCCGGGTGCACGCGCTGGCCCGGCAGCAGGACTTCTTCACCACCCCGTACGCGGACGTGGATGTGTCCGCGCTGGCCCACGCGGGCCTGGGCAACGACCTGGCCCGGGCGCTGGCCAAGGGCCGCGAGGTGGCGGCCAGCCCGAGCCTGCTGGGCGCGGTGCAGCAGCCGGCCGGCCGCCGCATCGACTGGCCGGCCAACGGGATCGCCGACTATGGGGTGCTCGGCAGCCTGGCCGCCAACGGGATCGGCACGGTCGTGCTGAACAGCAGCATGATGCCGCCGGCCCAGCCGGTGCAGTACACGCCGAGCGCCATCACCACCACCCCGGACGGGGTGAACGCGGGCCTGCACGTGGCGCTGGCTGACGCTGCCCTGGCCCGGGTCCTGGCCGCGGCGCCGACGGCCGCGGACCGGTCCCCGGCCGCCACGCCGCCCGCGGCGGCAGCATTCAGCGCCGAGCAGCGCTTCCTGGCCGAGACCGCGATGATCGCGGCCGAGCGCCCCGGGCTGGCCCGCTCCGTGGTCATCACGCCGCCCCGGCAGTGGAACCCGGCCCCGGGGCTGGCTGCCGCGCTGCTGCAGGAGACCGACACCGTACCGTGGCTGCAGCCGGCCAGCCTGAGCAGCCTGCTGGCCGCGCCCGGCCGGGCCGGCCAGGTGACCCGCAAGCAGCCCCCGCCACAGCAGTACGGCCACGGCGAACTGCACCGGTCGCTGCTCCGCAAGGTCCGTGGGCTGGAAGCGGCCATCCGGGTGCAGGCCAGCATGCTGGGCGCACCGCCCGCCAGGTACCTGTCCGGCGCGGTGGCGGCCATCGAGTCCTCGGCCTGGCGCGGTGACCCGGCCGCGGCCAGGCACCTGCTCTCCTGGGTGTCCAGCTTCGTAGCCGCCCGCGCACACCAGGTCCGCATCATCGACAGCGGCGGCCAGGTCACGCTGACCGGCAAGTCGGGGCCGGTGCCGGTGTCCATCATCAACAAGCTGGGCCAGCCGGTCACGGTCCGGCTGCTGGTCCAGGCCCCGTCCAGCCGGCTGACCATCCTGTACAAGTCCACCCCGGTCACCATCGCCAAGTTCGAGCAGAAGACGGTGGCGGTCCGGGTGCGCTCGTCGGTGGCGGGCTCGACCGTGCTCAAGCTGAGCCTGCTGGCCCCGAACGGGTCCCCGCTGCCCGGGCCGGGTGCCCAGGTCACCGTGGACGCGACCCATTTCGGCACCGAGGCCCTGGTGATCGTCGCGCTGGCGTGCGGCCTGTTCGTGCTCGTGTCAGCCGGCCGCGCGGTCCGCCGCGGCCGCCGGGCCGGCAGCGGTCCCGCTGGTCAGGACGCTACTCGCGCGGATCCCGGCGGGCCGCCGGACGAAACGGATACGGTCAACAGGAAGCCCGGACCTGCCGACATTCCCGAGGAGCCGGATGAATACGCCAGCGCCCCAGGCCGGGTGGAGCGGCCCTGACCGCGGCCGCGGCCCGGGGCGCCGCCGGGCCCCGGGCCGGCGCCGCGCCCCGGGCCGTGGTACGCGGGCCAGCACCGATCAGGACTATCCCGGCCCCGGCTACGGCGGGCCGCCGGACGTGAACCGCGGCTACGGGACGCAGGGCTACCGCGACCCGCGCTACCCGAGCCCGCGCGAGCCGGCCCGCTGGCCGGGCGAGGCCTACCCGCCGCCGGAGCGGCCCCGCTACCGGGACGAGATTCAGCCGCCCCCGGGCTACGGCGTGCCCGGCTACGAGGACCTGGGATACCCCGACCCGGGCTTTTCCGAGCCGGCGCCGCGCCAGCCAGCGCGGGAGCCGGCCCCGCGGGAGCGGGCCCGGCGCGAGCCCGGCCCAGGCGGCGGGGCCCCGGGCGGCCGTCCCCCGGGCCCCGGCCGCCAGGGCAGCGGGCCGGAGGGGCCCAGCCTGGCCCGGTCCAGCAGCGTGATGGCGCTGGGCACGCTGGCCTCCCGCGGCACCGGCTTCCTGCGCACGCTGATAACCGTCTACGCGCTCGGATACACCCTGGTGGCGAACGCGTACAACAACGCCAACACGCTGCCGAACGCGGTCTACGACCTGATGCTCGGCGGCATCCTGAGCGCCGTGGTGGTCCCGCTGCTGGTCAGCGCGGCCAAACGGGACCGGGACGCCGGCGAGGCCTACAGCCAGCGGATGTTCACCCTGGCCACGTGCGCGCTGTTCGGCCTCACCCTGGTCGCCACGCTGGCCGCCAGCCTGCTGGTCGCCCTGTACGCGCACGCGCTGACCGGCGCCGAGCGCCACCTTACGGTGATCTTCGCTTACTTCTTCATCCCGCAGATCTTCTTCTACGGGGTCAGCTCGATGGCGGGCGGGATCCTGAACGCGCGGGGCAGCTTCGCGGCGCCGATGTGGACCCCGGTGCTGAACAACTTCGTGGTCATCGCGGTGCTGCTGCTGTTCATGACCACCGGCGGTATCGGCGCCAACCCCGCGGATATCTCCGCCGCCCAGGTCCAGCTGCTCGGCTTCGGCACCACGCTGGGCATCATCGTGCAGACCGCTGCCCTGATCCCGGCGCTGCGCCGGGTCGGCTTCCGCTGGCGGCCACGCTTCGACTTCCGCCGGGCCGAGGTGACCGAGATCCGCCGGATGGCCGCCCCGCTGTTCGGCTACATCGTCACCACCCAGGTGTCGTTCCTGGTCGTCCAGAACGTGGCCAACGCGGCATCGACCCACGTCAGCTACGACTCGTTCTCCACCTATACGTACGCCTGGATGCTGTTCCAGTTGCCGTACGCGGTGGTCGGCGTGTCGGTGATCACGGCCCTGCTGCCCCGGATGAGCGCGCACGCCGCCGAGCGCCGGTTCCCGCTGGTGCGCAGCGATTTCTCCACCGGGGTCCGGCTGGCCTCGGCGGTGGTGGTGCCCGCGGCCCTGCTGCTGATCGTGCTGGGTGGCCCGCTGGCCGAGTTCCTGTTCGGCATCGCGCACGCCGGCAGCACTACGGTGGCCGAGAACCGGTACACCGGCGAGGTGTTCGCCGCGTTCTCACTGTTCCTGGTCCCGTACATGATGTTCCAGCTGCTGCTCCGGGTGTTCTACGCGCTGCATGACAGCCGGACGCCCATGTTCATCGGCGTTGCCACCATGATCGTCAACAGCGGTAGCAGCCTGCTCGCGCTGTACCTGCTGCCGCCCGGCCGCGTGGTGGAGGGTCTCGGCGTGGCGTTCGGCGTGGGTAACCTGGCCGGCATGCTGCTGGCCTGGCGGATCGCCAGCCGGCGGCTCGGTGGCCTGGCCGGCCACGAGATCAGCCGGACCCTGGTGCGGATGCACCTGGCCGCGTTCCCGGCGCTGCTGTTCGCCTGGGCGGTAACGTTCATGGTCGGCGTCCTGATCCCAGCCGGCCCGCTGTACGGGCTGGTCACCACGGTGCTGGGCGGTGGCGGCGGGCTGTTCCTGTACTTCCTGTTCTCCCGGGCGCTGCATATCGGCGAGGTGACCGACCTGCTCGGCGGTGTACGGGCCCGGCTCGGCCGGTGACTTGGAGTGAGCGGGAAGGATACCGGGAACCGAACCTGGTGTCTCTCACGTGTAACGGTTTGCGGTGGTAGGGCAGCCAGGCCATGCCAGGCCACCGTGCGCGGCTTAGCATGGTGTACGGCACCACGACCACGCTCAACATTTGTTAGCAGATTCCGCGGGGGCTCGGAAGGAGGGTCGGGAGCCCGCCCCGCTCCTGACTTCGGACTTATGAGCACCTTTATCTCTGAACCCGGTACCCGCCTCGGCGGTCGTTACCGGCTCGAGGACCGGATCGACGACAGCGGCGGCTGGTCGGCCTGGAAGGCCATCGACGAGACGCTGGCCCGGCCGGTCTCCGTGCTGACGTTCGCGCCGGGTTTCCCGCGGATCAGCGAGGTGCTCACCGCGGCGCGCGCGGCGAGCCGGCTCACCGACGCCCGGCTGGCCCAGGTCTTCGACGTCGAGGACGACTGGGACTCGGCCTACGTGGTGATGGAGTGGGTGGCCGGCGACTCGCTGGACGACCTGCTCGCAGACGGCCCGATGGAGCCCGCCCGGGGCGCGGAGATCGTGGCCGAGGCGGCCGAGGCGCTGGCCGCCGCGCACGCGGCCGGCGTGGCGCACCTCTGCCTGACCCCGCAGTCGCTGCGCTGGACGCCGGGCGGCGGGGTGAAGGTGCTCGGGGTCGGCATCGACGCGGCGCTGTCCGACATGACCGCGGACGACCCGGCCCTGGCTGACACCCGCGGCCTGGCCATGCTGCTGTACGCGGCGCTGACCCGCTACTGGCCCGGGCCGGGCATGGGCACGCTGCCGCCGGCCCCGCTGGCCGACGGCATCCCGTGCAGCCCGCGCCAGGTCTGCGCGGGTGTTCCCGCGGCCATCGACGAGGTGACCTGCCAGGCGCTGTTTCAGCGCGAGCGGCGCCGCGGGCCACTGCTGACCACCCCGGGCCTGCTGGCGGACGCGCTGTTCGAGGTCATCCCGGCCCCGGTGGCGCCGCCGCCCGCGGCCGGCCCCTGGACAGGCGGTTACGCCACCCCGGCCTACCACACCGATGCCGGGCCCGGCGAGTACCCGGGAGGCGGTGGCTGGCCGCCACCTCAGCCCCGCCCCCAGCCGCGGCGGCCGGCCCGGCCGCCGGCCCGCCGGACTCCGGTCAGCAAGGCGGTGCTGGCCCTCATCGTGCTGTTGGTGCTGGCCGCGATCGGCACCGGGCTGTACAGCCTGAGCCGTAACCGGGGCGGTGGTGCGCCGGGCGCGTCGGCCCGGTCGCACAGCCATTCGGGTGGCCCGGCGGCCGGGAACGCGGTGCTCACCCCGGTCAAGGCCGAGGGCTTCGACGCGCTCGGCCTGGCCAACGACCGGGGCGACGAAGACAACGGCCAGGCCGGGCTGGCCATCGACAACAACCCGGCCACGGCCTGGCACACCCAGTTCTACGACCAGAGCCCGTTCTTCGGCGGCCTCAAGGCAGGCACCGGCCTGCTCATCGACATGGGCAAGCCGGTGCGGCTGAGTTCCGTCCAGCTCACGTTCGGCCCGGAACCAGGGGCCAACGTGGACATCGAGGTCGGCAACAGCGCCAGCATCTCCCCGCAGGGCCTGGCCTCGTTCACCAAGGTGGCTAAGGAGAAGAACGTCGGATCCGGCACCCAGGTGTTCCGGACCAGCGCCGCGGCGTCCGGCCGGTACGTGCTGATCTGGTTCACCAAGCTCCCGCCACTGGCCGGCAGCGGCGGCCAGTTCGAAGCGTTCATCTACAACGCCGTCCTGCGCGGATCGGGCTGACCGGTGGCCGGCCTGCCCGGCCCGGCGCTGCCTGGCCCGCCGGGCGCGCAGGCCGGGCCGACCGACGCTGAGCTGCTGCGCCGTCATGTCAGTGGCGACCGGGAGGCGTTTGGCATCCTGTTCGTGCGCCACCGTGACCGGCTCTGGGCGGTCGCGCTCCGCACGCTCGGGGACCCGGATGAGGCCGCGGACGCGCTGCAGGACGCGATGATCTCGGCGTTCCGCCGGGCCGCCGACTTCCGTGGCGAATCGGCCGTGACCACCTGGCTGCACCGGATCGTGGTCAACGCCTGCCTGGACCGGATGCGCCGCCGGGCCGCGCGGCCCGCGCTCAGCGGGGGCGAGGCGCTCGACGCGCTGGCCCGGACGCCGCTGCCGGATGCCGACCGGGACACCGCGCTGGATGTGCTGGCCGCGCTGCGCACGCTGCGCCCGGAGCAGCGCGCGGCGCTGGTCCTGGTGGACATGCTCGGCTACTCGGTGGTGGATACGGCGGAGATCCTGGGCGTCTCCCCGGGCACGGTGAAGAGCCGGTGCGCCCGGGGCCGGGCCCGGCTGCTGCCGCAACTGGCACATCTGCGGAACCAGCCGGGCGTAGCGCGCGTCTCACCTCCAGCGGAAGGAGCGGGTGAAGACCAGTCATGAGCCGGCACGTGGATGCGGAGTCCCTGGCCCGGTACGCCGAGGGGCTGCTGGGCCGCCGTGGCGCGGCGCGGGTGCGCACCCACCTGTCCGGCTGTGCGGCGTGCAGCCGCACCGCCGCGCAGCTGACCGGCGTGTCGGCCCGGCTCAGCCAGGTGCCGGTACCACCCATACCCTCCGCGGTCGCGGCGCGGGTGGACGCCGCGCTGAGCGCCGAAACGGCCCGCGCGGCCGCGCCGGGCCCGGCCGCGCCGGGCACGCCGGATCCGGCACCGGCGCCGCGGCCGCCGCGGCGCAACCCGCTATGGTCCCCGGCCGCGCTGCGTATCCTGGCCGCCACCGGTGTGACGCTGGTGGTGGCGGGCGGCATCGGCTACGCGGTGGCCCAGTCCGGCTCGTCCGGACCGTCCTCGGCCCCGGCGCGGGCGGTAGCGCCGTCGCCGCGCCACTCGGCCGTCAAGGGCGGTCCCGACCTGCACTCCAACTTCGGTGCCCCCGATAACAACCCGGGCGGGATCATGCCCAGCTCGCGGTACGTCCGCAGCGGTACCGACTACCGGCGCGGGACGCTGGCCCGGCAGGCCGTCCTGGTGGCAGCCCGCGGCCAGGCCGGCAAGGAGCCCGTCGCCAGCCTGCCGCCCAGCGTCGGGGCTTGTGTCCGCGGGATCGCCCGGCACCACCCGGTGAGCACGGTTGACCTGGCCCGCTACGATCAGCGCCCCGCGGTGGTGATCGTGCTGGGCGGCCACCCGGGGAAGGTCATCGCGGTCAGCTACTCCTGTGCGGAGCTGGACTCCGCCCCGCTGACCGTGACTTCCGCGCCCGGCGCGGGATAATGCCTGCAAGGGGGCGGACACGGGGCACCCGGGAATCTGTGCGCCCTAGGATCGGTTGACACCCCCGGAACGCAGCGAAGGGCAATCAGACGTGGTACGCGATGTGATCGTCATCGGTTCGGGTCCGGCTGGCTACACGGCCGCGATCTATGCGGCGCGGGCCAAGCTGTCCCCCCTCGTGTTCGAGGGCTCGGTGACCGCGGGCGGCGCGCTGATGCAGACCACCGACGTGGAGAACTTCCCGGGCTTCCCGGACGGCGTGCTCGGCCCCGACCTGATGGACTCGGTGCGCAAGCAGGCCGAGCGCTTCGGCGCGGAGCTGATCGCCGACGACGTGACCGAGGTCGACCTGGCCGCCACCCCCAAGGTGATCAGGACGGCCAGCGAGGCCTACCAGGCCCGCACGGTGATCGTGGCCACCGGCTCGCGCTACCGCGAGCTGGTCGTAGCGGGCGAGAAGCGGCTGTCCGGGCACGGTGTTTCCTGGTGTGCCACGTGTGACGGCTTCTTCTTCCGCGAGCTGGACATCGCCGTGGTCGGCGGGGGTGACTCGGCCATGGAGGAGGCCACGTTCCTGACCCGGTTCGCCAACTCGGTGACGGTCATCCACCGCCGCGACCAGCTGCGCGCCTCCAAGATCATGCAGGACCGGGCGCTGGCCAACCCGAAGATCAAGTTCCGGTGGAACACCGAGGTGGCCGAGGTGCTCGGTGAGAACAAGGTCACCGGCCTGCGGCTGCGCGACACGCAGACCGGCGCGGAGAGCACGATCGAGGTCAGCGGCGTGTTCGTGGCCATCGGGCACGACCCGCGCAGCGAGCTGTTCGCCGGCCAGCTGCCGATGGACCGGGAGGGCTACCTCCTGGTCCAGCAGCCGAGCACGCGCACCGGCGTGGACGGCGTGTTCGCCTGCGGTGACGTGGTCGACCACACGTACCGCCAGGCCGTGACGGCGGCGGGCACCGGGTGCGCGGCCGCGCTGGACGCCGAGCGGTGGCTCGCGGACCACGAGTCCTGAACACGACAACGGGAAAGGAAGCTACCACTGTGGGCGCAACCAAGATCGTGACCGATGCGACCTTCGATACCGAAGTCGTGAAGAACAGCAAGCCGGTCATCGTGGACTACTGGGCCGAGTGGTGCGGCCCGTGCCGCCAGGTTGCCCCGGTTCTCGAGGAGATCGCCAAGGAGCACGCCGACAAGATTGACGTGGTCAAGCTGAACATCGAAGAGAACCCGCAGACCGCGCAGAAGTACGGGATCATGCTCATCCCGACGCTGAACGTGTTCTCCGGCGGTGAGGTAGTCAAGCAGGTGGTCGGGGCCAAGTCGAAGTCCGCCCTGCTCAAGGAACTTGCCGACTTCATCTGATCCGGCTGGGCCACCGGCAGGCCCGGACATCCGGACGCTGTCCTCCAGCGTGGTGTACGAGGACGCCCATATCTCGCTGCGCTGCGACGAGATCGAGCGCCGGGATGGCAGCCGGGGCACGTACGCGGTCGTGGACAAACCCGACTTCGCGCTGGTCATCCCGGCCGAGGCGGACCGGTTCTGCCTGGTGGAGGAGTTCCGGTACCCGGTCGGCCGGCGGACCTGGAACTTCCCGCAGGGCGGGTTCCCGGACCGCGGCACCGGGGATCCCGCGGACCTGGCCCGGCTGGAACTGGCCCAGGAGACCGGCCTGCGCGCCGCCCGGCTCACCCTGCTCGGCTACCTGCACTGCTCACACGGCACCAGCAGCCAGGGCTTCCATGCCTACCTGGCCACCGGGCTGACCCAGGGCGAGCCGGACCGGGAACTGTCCGAGCAGGACATGCGCCAGCGCTGGGTGACCCGGGCCGAATTCAAGGACATGATCCGCAACGCCATGATCCTGGATGACTCGACCGTGGCCGCGTACTCGCTGCTGATGCTGCACGAAGAGCGGCGCACGGACTAGGCCAGGCGCAGGGCCCGTTCCGGGCTCACCGAGCCGAGCAGCCGCTCCAGGGCCACCTCGACGTCCTCCCGCCAGGACACGGCGGTCTTGAGCTCCAGCCGCAGCCGGGGATAGTGGTGGTGCGGCCGGACGGTCTTGAACCCCACGGCGAGCAGGTAGTCCGCGGGCAGCACGCAGGACAGGCCCTCCGGGCGCAGGTCGCCGAACGCCTCGATGGCCTTCACCCCGCGCCGGGTGAGGTCCTTGGCCACGCCCTGCACCAGCATCCGGCCGAGACCGCCGCCGGTGAACTCACTGAGGATGCTGGCCGTCATCAGCAGCACCGCGTCCGCACTGACCGGGCTGGTCGGGAACGCCAGCGACCGGGGCACGTACATCGGCGGCGCGTACAGCACGTAGGCCGCTGGCGCACCGTCCACGTAAACGATCTTGCCGCAGCTGCCCCATTCGAGCAGCGTGGAGGATATCCAGGCCTCTTTCTCCAGCGCCGGGTCGCCCACCTCTTCGGCGCGGGCCCGGCTCACCGGGTCGAGTTCCCAGAACACGCAGCGACGGCACCGCTTGGGCAGGTCATCCAGATTGTCCATGGTGACACTCACGAGACGGCGCGGCACTGACCTGACCCTTGTGATCGTGGCGGCGGTCGGGCGCCGCGGACGAATTCGCTGAGCGTGCCGGGCGGCAGGCCCGTACTCTGACATGGTACCCATCCACACCTGGAGCGGCCGTGTCATCGCAGCAGCGCCCTGATGCCCCCAGCCCGTCGCGGGTGGACCCGTTTGCGGCCCACTACGCCGCGCGGGCCCGCGGCATGGTGGCGTCCGAGATCCGCGCCCTGTTCGCGGTGGCGGCCCGGCCGGAGGTGGTCTCGCTGGCCGGCGGGATGCCGTACATCTCGGCCCTGCCGCTGGACGCGGTGGGCGAGATGGCTGGGCAACTGGTGGCGGACCGCGGGGCGGTGGCCCTGCAGTACGGCTCCGGCCAGGGTGATCCCGGGCTGCGCGAAGGCATCTGCTCGGTAATGTCGCTGGAGGGCATCCGGGCGCACCCGGACGAGGTCGTGGTCACGGTCGGCTCACAGCAGGCGCTCGACCTGCTCACCCGGATCTTCGTGGACCCCGGTGACGTGGTGCTGGCCGAAGGGCCCTCGTACGTGGGAGCGCTGGGTACTTTCGCGTCCTATGAGGCGGATGTGATCCATGTTCCTATGGATGACCACGGCCTGGTCCCGGCGGCGCTAGCCGAGGTGCTGGCCCGGCTGGCCGCCGCCGGGCGGCGGGCCAAGTTCCTCTACACCTGCCCGTCGTTCCACAACCCGGCCGGGGTGACGCTGCCCGCGCCGCGGCGGGCGGCGATCCTGGACATCTGCCAGCGGGCCGGGCTACCGGTGATCGAGGACAACCCGTACGGGCTGCTCGGTTTCGACGGCGAGCCGGCCCGGGCGCTGCGCGCCGACGACCCGCACGTGATCTACATGGGCACGTTCTCCAAGACCATCGCGCCGGGCCTGCGGGTGGGCTGGGCCGTCGCGCCGGCCGGGGTACGCGACAAACTGGTGCTGGCCGCCGAGTCCGCCGTGCTGTGCCACTCCAGCCTGGCCCAGTTGCTGGTCCGCGAGTACCTGGCCACCCAGCCGTGGCGGGAGCAGGTCAAGGTATTCCGCGAGCTGTACCGGGAGCGCCGGGACGCGCTGCTGGGCGCCCTGCAGGCCAGCATGCCAGGCGGCTGCCGGTGGACCGAGCCGGCCGGCGGCTTCTACGTGTGGCTGGGGCGGCCCGGAATCGACACCAAGGCCATGCTGCCCCGGGCCATCGCGGCCCGGGTGGCCTACGTGCCCGGGACCGGCTTCTACGCGGACGGTACCGGCGTGGACCATCTGCGGCTGTCCTACTGCTTCCCCGAGCCCGACCGGATACGGGAAGGCGTGCGGCGGCTGGCCGGGGTGATCAGCGCCGAACTGGACCTGCGATCGACGTTCCGGCCGATCCCATGAGCGACCTGGGGCACGTGCTGGTCCTGGCCGGCGGCTTGTCGGCCGAGCGGGCCGTGTCGCTGCGCTCCGGTGACCGGGTGCTGGACGCGCTACGCGACATCGGGGTGGACGCCGACCTGGCCGACGCCGACGCCGCGCTGATCCCGGCCATCACCGTGGACCCGCCGGTGGCGGTGTTCCCGGCCATTCACGGCGCCTGCGGGGAGGACGGGTCCATCCGCGAGGTGCTGGCCCTGCTCTCGGTGCCCTATGTCGGCTCGACCGCGGCCGCGAGCCGGTCCGCGTTCGACAAGCCGACCGCCAAGGCAGCCGTGGCGGCGGCCGGGCTGCGCACCCCGGCCTCCGTGACGCTGCCCCGCGAGACGTTCCACGACCTGGGCGCGGCCGCGGTTCTCGAGCGCGTGGTGGCCCGGCTCGGGCTGCCGCTGTTCGTGAAGCCGGCCCGCGGCGGGTCGGCCCTGGGCGCCACCCGGGTGCTGGCCGCCGACGACCTGCCGAGCGCCATGATGACCTGCTTCGGGTACGGCGACACGGCGCTGGTCGAGCAGTTCGTGACCGGTACCGAGGTGGCGGTGGGCGTGCTGGACCTCGGCGACGGCCCGCACGCGCTCCCCCCGGTGGAGATCCACCCGCTGAGCGGCAGCTACGACTATGCGGCCCGGTACACGGCCGGGCAGACCGAGTTCTATGCCCCGGCCCGGCTCCCGGCCGGCCTGATGGCGCAGGCCGAGCACGCCGCGGTGACCGCGCACCGGGCACTCGGGCTGCGTGACCTGTCCCGGACCGACCTCATCGTGTCCGGCCCGGACCTCTTCTTCCTCGAAGTCAACGTGGCTCCCGGGATGACCGAGACCAGCACGCTGCCAATGGCGCTGACCGCGGCCGGCCTGGACCTCGGCATCACCTGCCGGGAACTGCTCCGGCTGGCGGTGGCCCGCGGCGACTGAAGCCGTAGGCTCACCCCGTGACCAAGAGCTTCGGTAGTGACAACCACGCGGGAGTGCACGAGGCCGTGCTGCGCATGCTCAGCGCCGCCAACGCCGGGGACGCCCATGGCTACGGCGATGACCCGCTGACCAGGCGGGTGAGCCAGGAACTGTGCACCCGGTTCGGGGCCCGCGGCGGGGCGTACCTCGTGTTCAACGGGACAGGCGCGAACGTGGTCGGCCTGAGCCTGCTGGTGCGCCCGTTCGAGGCGGTTATCTGTGCCGAGTCCGCGCACCTGAACACCGACGAATGCGGCGCGCCGGAACGGCTGCTCGGCAGCAAGCTGCTCACCGTCAGCACACCAGACGGGAAGCTGACCCCGGATCTGGTGGCCACCCGGCTGGACGGCCGGGGAGATGAGCACCGGGCCCAGCCCCGGGCCGTATGCATCACGCAGGCCACCGAGCTGGGTACCTGCTACTCGCTGGCCGAGTTGCAGGCCCTGGGCGAGTTCTGCCGCGCCCATGAGCTCCGGCTGTACATCGACGGGGCCCGGCTGGCCAACGCGGCCGCCTACCTGGGCTGCGGCCTGGCCGACCTGGCCGCGCAGGCGGACGTGCTCAGCTTCGGCGGGACCAAGAACGGCGCGGTAGCCGCCGAAGCGGTCATCGTGATGACCGCCGATCCCGGGCCGGTGCCGTTCCAGCGGAAGCAACTGCTCCAGCTGGGATCCAAAATGCGGTTCCTGGCCGCGCAGTTCACCGGCCTGCTGGACGACGAGACCTGGCTGGCCAACGCGACCCAGGCCAACCTGATGGCCCAGCGGCTGGCTGACGGGCTGCGCGACATTCCCGGGGTTACGCTGTGCTACCCGGTCCAGTCCAACGGCGTCTTCGCCGCGATGAACCCGGCCTTCATCGAACCGCTGCAGCGCGAGTGGGGGTTCTACGTCTGGGATGAACCGCGGCACGTGGTCCGGCTGATGACGGCGTTCGACACCACACCGGCGGACGTGGACGGGCTGCTGGCCAGCATCCGCGAGGTCAGCCTGTCCCGGGTATGAGCGCGCCGGCGTGACGCTGTTTCACGTGAAACCGCGTCACGCGGCCCGCCATCCCAGCGGCCGTCCGTCCCGCGCCGTCGCTGCTCAGGCGACTTGGCTGGGTGGCCCGTGGCTGTGCAGGGTGCGGCCGTCGGGGCCGAGGGCGGTGCTGGTGCCGTCGGGGTGCAGGGTGAGGGTCCAGCCCCACTGGTGGACGGCGATGAGGTGGTGGAAGGTGCAGAGCAGGGCCAGGTTGGGCAGCCGGGTTTCGCCGCCGTGGGCGCGGGGTTGGAGATGGTGGACCTGGCAGGCGGCGGGAGGCTGGTCGCAGCCTGGGAAGGCGCAGTGCCGGTCGCGGGTGATGACGGCGCGGCGCAGGCTGCCGGTGATGAGGTTGGTCGGGGTGCCGGTGTCCAGCGGCAGGCTGACGGAGGGGAACTGGCCGCCGGTGAGCCGGGTGCGCAGGAACGCGGCCAGCCCGGCCGGGCCGGACAGCAGGCTGGCGGCGTGCCGCAGCAGCGTGTCGTGCAGCCGGGCCAGCGCGGCCGGGGCTGGGTGGCCGGGCGGGCCGGTGCGGGCCTGGGCGAGGAGGTCGGCAGCCAGGCTGGCGAGTGCGGCGTGGTCGATGTGGCCGGTGACGACCGGGGCGATGGCGGCGTCGCAGGCGTAGGCGCCGGCCGCCCGGCCGGTCAGCCAGCCGGACTGGCCCTCGGCTGCGGCCCGGGCGGCCTGGGCGGCCCAGGCGGCTTGCGCCTCGGCGGCGCCGGGCATATCCCGGAGCTGGTCGAGGGTCAGGTGGAGCTGGACCTGGGTGGGCTGCCCGGCCCCGGTCCGGCAGGCCGCCCGCGGCGGCCAGGCGGCGGCAGGCTTCTTCCAGGGCGTCGTGGCGGCGCTGCGGCGCGGTCCGGTCATCTTCAGGCCCGGCTTTCTTACCCAGCGCTTCTAATACCGCGGCCAGGGCCGCGGTGCACGCCGGGGTCAGGTCGCCGGCCAGCACCCCCGCGCCGCCGAACGTCACGCCGAGCCGCACCCGCCGGTCCGCGAACCCGTCATCACCATTGGGGCCGCTGCCGCTTCCGCCGGGGTCGCGTCCGTTGCGGTCGTTGCCGGCGGTGGCAGCGCGGCGGCGGATCTCCTCGGCCAGCCCGGCCAGATCGGGCCGCGTCGCCCCGTCCGCGGCGGCGGCCAGCAGGATCTCGTCCGCCTCCTCCTGCTGGGCGGCGGGCAGCGGATCGGTCCAGGCGCACACGTGCGGGGCCCACGACGGCGAGATCGCCCCGGCCACTAATCCCCGGTCCACGGCCGGATGCGCGGCCAGGCGCCGCATCCAGCCCACCGCCCCGGCCGCCGCGCCCATCGAGATCTGGGTCTGCCACTTCAGCCACGCCCGCGCGCTCTGCTGACCATCATCCTCGTGCGCCCCGCTGGCCGTGAACGCGGCCAGCATCCGGGCATGCGCCGCCGTGTACGCCGACTCTGCCTTGGCCAGCTCGCGCAGGCACTGCGCCTGTACCACCCCGGGCAGATCCGCCGCCGCCACCTGGTTCAGGAACGCCAGCCCAGACTGCACGGCGGCCAGCGCCTCAGCCACGCCCGACGGCGGCTGCCCGGTACACACACTGACACCTCCTGCCCAGCCCCAGTCAGTAACTCGAAGCTAAGTTCGACACTAGCGAGACCCACCGACAAACCTGATCGAGACGCTGTGGGGTGAGATCACTATCACGGGCTGCCGGCCTGAGATGGCGGCGCACCGCCGTCCCGGGTGAGGGGCCGGAGGATGGCCTGTACTTCGCCGTGCCCTGGACTGCCGGGCGGCTGGCATTCCTGCAGCGGTGTCGTGTGGTGCCTGGGATCGCGGAGATTGGGGTCGGCGCCGTGGGCGAGCAGCCGCCGCACGCTGGCCACCCGGCCATTACCCGCCGCGGTGTGCAAGGGCAGTCGCTCCCATTCGGCGTCGGCCTCGCTGGCCGCCCTAGCCGGGCGTGATCGAAACGCAGCATGGCCAGGTAGCCGACCGGGTCAGCGGACTTGTGGTCGGACCAGTGCTCCATCCTGGTCGTGGCCAGTTCGGGATGTGCGGCCAGCAGCGCAGCCAGGCGAGACAGGTCGCGGCTGTTTAGGATGTCGCGACGTTCAACCTCGAGCTTGAGCCTGGCCCAGCTAGCGAACCCGTACTCGCGGGCCAGCGCCAGCTGCGCCGAGGACAAGATGTGCCGGCTGGAGACCGCGTTGATCCTCGCGACCGCATCGGTGTCGCCGCGCTGAGCGGCGCGCAGAAGGTCCTTGGCCCGGTGCCGGAGTTGGCCGAGGTCGGGCCGGGCAGGCAGATCAGCCATGACGTCTGCCTGAGCACCCGGTGGTCCGCGCCCGGGCCCGGAAGGAGAGAACGTCACGTTCAACGGCCTGCTACGTGCTGACGGAGGTGGACTCTGTCCTGCCCGCAGACCCAGCGGCGCCCTCCAGCGCCGAGCGCTCGTCGTATCTGCCGGGCCCGATCTCAGTGCAAGAGCGGAATAGCGGCAGGGTCCTGATCCCGACTTACACCGGCGTCTGCGGGGCGGGCTCCGTGGCGGTATGCCGCTGCCGGGTGGCCCACTTCCCGGCCATCTGGTAGCCCGAGGAGATGACGGCATCGAACGCCCGGTCGGGCAGCACCTGCCGGGCGGTGACGGCCGCCCGCGCGCCGCGGCCGGTCAGATAGCGGGTCCGTGGCCGCCGGGCGGTGGCGGCCCGGGCGATGGTGTCCGCCACGACCGACGGCGGCGAGGCCAGCGGGCCGAGCGACTCCAGCACGGCGGCCATCGTTTCCGCCTGCTTCTGGTAGGCCGTTCCCGCCGAGGCCTGGCGCAGCTTCTGGGCCGAGATGGCACCCCACTCGGTACGGATCCCGCCGGGCTCGATGATGATGACATCGATGCCGAACGGCCGTAGCTCCACCCGGAGGCTGTCGCTGAGCCCTTCGACCGCGAACTTGGCCGCGTGGTACCAGTCGCCGAGCGGCTCGTAGATCTTCCCCCCGATGGACGAGATGTTGATGAGCCGGCCGCGGCCCTGGCGGCGCATGTGCGGCAGAACCAGCTGGATGAGCCGGGCCAGGCCGAACACGTTGACTTCGAACTGGTAGCGGGCCTCGCTGAGCGGGACGTCTTCCAGCGCGCCATACGATCCATAGCCCGCGTTGTTCACCAGTACATCGACCCGGCCCTGCTCGGCCACGATCTGCTCGACCGCGGCCGCGGTGGCCCGCTCATCGGTGACATCCACGGCCAGGGTCCGGACGCCCAGTTCAGCCAGGTCGGCCATCCGGTCCACCCGCCGGGCCAGTCCATACACCACGTAATCCAGCCCGTGCAATCGCTGGGCCGTAGCCTCGCCAATTCCGGAGGATGCACCAGTTACTACAGCAACATGATTAGGCATGCCACGTTCATGCCTCCGGACCGCCCGGCTAACCGGGTTTCACGTGAAACGCGATTACGCGCTAAGGGCCCCAGCCCATTCCGGGGACATCGTGGTGATGATGCGCTCCAGGTCCTCGATCGACCCGAACTCGACCACGATCTTGCCTTTACGCTGGCCCAGCTCCACCTTCACCCGGGTGTCGAACGCGTCGGACAGCCGGTCGGCCAGCCGGTCCAGCGCAGGTGCGGACGCCTGCCGGGCCGACGGCCGCCGGGCCTTGACCGGCCGCACGTCGCCTATGGTCACGATCTCCTCGACCGCCCGGACCGACAGGCCCTCGGCCACAATGCGGCGCGCCAGGTGGTCCTGGGCCTCTGCATCATCGAGTGACAGCAGCGCCCGTGCGTGCCCGGCACTCAGCACGCCCGCCGCGACCCGCTTCTGCACCGGCCCGGACAGCTGCAGCAGCCGGACCGTGTTCGAGATGTGCGGTCGGGACCGGCCTACCTTTCTGGCCAGCTCTTCGTGCGTGGCACCGAAGTCATCGAGCAGCTGCTGATATGCGGCGGCTTCTTCGAGCGGATTAAGTTGCTCCCGGTGCAGGTTCTCCATCAGCGCGTCGCGCAGCATGTCGTCGTCGCCAGTGGCCCGCACGATGGCCGGGATGTGGGTCAGCCCGGCCCGCTGCGTCGCCCGCCAGCGGCGTTCGCCCATGACCAGCTCGTACTGACCGGGGGCCGTCTCCCGGACGACGACCGGCTGAAGCAGGCCCACTTCCCTGATGGAGTCCACCAGTTCGTCCAGCGTCTCTTCGTCGAACACCCGCCGGGGCTGGCGGGGATTGGGCGTGACCGCGTCGATCGGCAGCTCCTGGAAATAGGCGCCGCCAACCGAACCGCGGGCATCGGTGCCCTGCGCGACCGGGCCGGCTAGGCCCGGCTCCTGCGCGGTCCGGGCCGGCCCCGTAGCTGGCCCCGCAGCCGGCGCCGTAGCCGGCCCGGTACCGGCCGGCGCGGAACCCGTGGGGATGAGCGCGCCGAGACCCCTGCCGAGCCCGCGTTTCTGCTGAGCCATCGCCTCTCCTTGCCGCTACGGTCAGTGCCCCTGGCCTGCTGCGTGTCCCCTGCCTGGACGCCACCACCTGCACGTACGCTGCCGGAGCCGGCCAGGGAACAGTACCCGGGCAGCACCGGGGAACCTGGCGCCGGTCACCGTGCCCGGTGCGCGACCGCACAAGTCCCCTGAAGAGCATGCCATCCCGCGGCACCAGATGCGCCCAGGCGGCCCGCCCGGCTCAGCCGGGCTCGGACCGGAAGGCCATCTCCCGCGCGGCCTCCAGGTAGGCGACCGCGCCGCTTGACCCGGGATCGTAGGTCATCACCGACTGACCGTAACTGGGTGCCTCGGAAACCCGCACGCTGCGCGGAATGATCGACTGCAGCACCACATCCCCGAAGTGACTACGGACCTCCTGGGCCACCTGGGACGCCAGCCGGGTCCGGCCGTCGTACATGGTGAGCAGGATGGTGGAGATGCCGAGATCTGGGTTGAGGTGGCTTTTCACCAGGTCGACGGTGCGCAGCAACTGTTCCAGCCCTTCCAGGGCGTAGTACTCGCACTGGATCGGGATGAGCACCTCGGCCGCGGCAACCAGGGCATTGACGGTCAGCAGCCCGAGCGATGGCGGGCAGTCGATCAGGATGTAGTCGAGCTGAGACTCGTCGTAAGAGTTCAGCGCCCGGGACAGCCGCCCCTCCCGGGCCACCATCGGCACCAGCTCGATCTCGGCGCCGGCCAGGTCGATTGTGGCCGGCGCGCAGTACAGCAGCGGAATGTCATCCACAGCCCGGATGATCCCGACCAGCGGCTGGTCCTCGACCAGCACGTGGTAGATCGACGTGATACCGGCCCGGTGGTCGACGTCGAGCGCGGTGGACGCGTTGCCCTGCGGGTCCAGGTCGATGACCAGCACCCGGGAGCCATGCTGGGCCAGCGCGGCGGCCAGGTTGACCGCCGTGGTGGTCTTGCCCACGCCGCCCTTCTGGTTGGCGATCGTGATCACGCGGCAGGCGGCCGGCCGCGGCCAGGCGCGCTCCCGGGCACCGCCGGCACCGGGAGCGCGGGCGGCTGGATCACCATCCGACTGCCGGGCCGCGGGAATCACCGTCTCCGGCCGGTCCCCGCCACCCACGGCGACGTTACCGGCCATGCTGTTGCCCTCGCTCACCACGTCTCCCTGCTCGCCAGTGTGCCGGCCGGCCGGTCCCCGGCGCCGTCCCATGTCCCCCCCGATCTCATCGGCTGGGCTGCCGCCCTGCGCTGCGGCCGGTGGCTGGCTCGGCTCGGCTGGCGTGCGGACCGGTCCGGCCCCATCAGCGGGCCAGCCGAGACCGTGACTTGCCCGTCGCGGCCCGGGGTACGTCCCAGCCACCGAGCCGGCCGTCTGCTCTGGTCCGGCCCGCGACCACGCAGACGGGGAGTCAGCCCCGGCTTCGGATGGCCATCCCAGGCCGCCTGCGGAAGCCATCGCCGCGTTCCTCCCTGCTCCGCGCAGTCCGGTCCGCTAGCGGCCAGCCACCAGCCGCACGACTGTCGCAGCGCGATCGACCTTACCGTCCCCGACCCGCACCACGGCCACCTCTCGCATACCCAGCCGGCGCAGAACCGGCTTGGCCTTGGCGACCTCCTGGTCCGCGGCCGCACCCTTGACAGCTAGTATCAGGCCACCCGGCCGCACCAGGCCCGCCGCCAGGCCGGCCAGCCGGTCCAGCGGGGCTACCGCGCGCGCCGTCACCACGTCGGCGGCGAACTGGCCGGCCACCTCCTCGGCTGTGGCCCGGCAGACCCGGGCGTTGCCCAGGTCCAGTTCGGCCACGCACTGGCTGAGAAACGCCGCCCGGCGCTCCATCCGCTCCAGCAGGGTGACGTCGACGTCCGCCAGCAGCAGCGCGAGCACGATGCCGGGCAGCCCAGCACCGGATCCCAGGTCGACCAGGGACGACGGGCGGGGCACCAGGTCGGCCACGGCCGCGCAGTTCAGCACGTGCCGGGTCCATAGCCGGGGTACCTCGCGGGGCCCGAGCAGCCCCCGGGCCACGCCGGGCCCGGCCAGCATCCGCACGTAGTGTTCGGCGGCTGGCAGCCTGGGCCCGAACACGGCCGCCGCCTCGGCCGGGGGATCCGGCGCAGCTTCCACCGGCGCTGGGCCGGGAGCGGCTGGGTCACTCACACCCAGGTCAGCCGGCCGGGAAGACGACCACTCTGCGGTTCGGCTCCTCGCCTTCGGACTCGCTGCGCAGTCCGGCGGCCGCGACCGCATCATGCACAACCTTCCGTTCGAACGGGGTCATCGCCTCGAGGCGCTGGGGCACCCCACTGCTCCTGACCTCTTCCGCGGCGTCCCGGCCCAGCTCGGTCAGCTCGGTCCGGCGCCGGGCCCGGTAGCCGCCCACGTCGAGCATGATCCGGGTACGGTTCCCGGTCTGCCGGTGCACGGCCAGCCGGGTCAGTTCCTGGAGCGCCTCCAGCACCTCGCCACGCGGGCCGATCAGTTCGTCCAGCGTGGCCCCGACCACGGAGACCAGCGCCCGGTCGCTTTCGACGTCCATGTCGATGTCACCGTCCAGGTCGGCGACGTCGAGCAGGCCCTCCACGTAGTCGGCCGCGATCTCGCTCTCCTGCTCCAGGTCGGCCGGGTCGACCGCAGACTCGGCCGCGCCGTCATCGGCCGCGCCGTCATCGGCCGCATCCTCCGCGACGTCCGCATCCTCCGCACCAGTGGCACGGCCGGCCTGATAGGCCGCGGCCCCGTCGGCGTCGTGGTCCAGGCCGGGCTCGGCCCGGGCCGGACTGTCCGCCTCGTCCCCCGCCAACGCCTGGCCTGCGACATCACCGCTGGTAACGGTGCGCGCATTGTCCGCTTGGCTCACGACCGGGTCCCTCCTCGTTCCGGGTCGGTGCATCCCGGCACGGCACGTGCCCGGGTCTTGCCGGCCTACGCTCTATCGCTTGCCCGAACGCCTGCTTCGCGACTGGCGCACCGGCTGCTGCCTGACGATCTTAGTCTCGGGCTCGGGCGCTGGGGGCGGCTCAGGCTCGGTCCGGCCCTTGACCAGCCGCCGCAGCCCGCCGACTGCGCCACCGACCGCGCCGCCGTTGCCGTTGGAGCTGGACTCCTTGGCCGGGGCCGCGGACGACGCCGCCTTGGCTGGCTTGGCCGCAGGCTTCGCGGCCGGCTTAGCCGATCCGCCGGGCTGCTTGGCCGATCCGCCGCCCGGCTGCTTGGCCGGCCCACTGGCCGCCGCACTGCCCGACGGCTTCGCGGCGGGCTTGCGGAGCTGGTTGATCGGCTGCTGACCCGGCTGCGCGGTGGCCGCTGCCGCGGGCGTCTTGGCTGGCTGGCCAGCTTGTCCCCCCGGGCCGGACTGGCCCGGGGCCGGGGCGGCCTTGGCCGAAGCCGAAGCCGGGGCTGCCTTGCCGGAGGAGGTCTTGGCCGCCTGCTGCCGGGCCGCGGCGCGGCCCGCCGCGGTCACGTTGCCGGCCGTCCTGGCCGGGGCGCGGCCCGGCTGCTTGCCACGTGACTTGGCCGCCGCAGCCCCAGCCGCCCCAGCCGCCCCAGCGGCCCCGGCGGCCGCACCGGCCGGCACCGGCGGCGGGAACCGCTTGAACAGCACGTACTGCTGGCCCAGCGTCCACAGGTTGGTGGTCACCCAGTACATGACCAGCCCGTACTGCCAGTACAGGCCGGACAGCGCGAACACCGGCACGATGTACTGCATCATCTTCTGCGACGACGCCATCGGGTTGTCCGGGTCCACCTGCGGGGTCATGCCGCGCTTCATGCTCTGCCGCACGGTCATGAACGTGGTCGCCGCGCTGACCACGACGGTCAGCAGGATGACGATCCGCTGCTCGGTATCGAGCGGGAAGAACGTGGGCGGGAGCAGCTTGGACAGCAGCCGGTCGGCCACCGTTACGCCGAGGATGTGCGCGGTCTGCGCACTGTGCACCACGGCGGGCGTGAGGCCGTACTTGGGCTCGTCCAGCGAGATGGCCCGCAGCACACCGAACAGCGCGAAGAACACCGGGAGCTGGGCCACCACCGGGAGACACCCGGCCAGCGGGTTGGCCCCGTTCTCCTTGTACAGCTTCATGGTTTCTTCGTTGAGCTTCTGCCGGTCGCCCTTGTACTTCTTTTTCAGCTCCGCGACCTGCGGGGCGAGCGCGGTCATCTTCCTGGTGGCGTGCATCTGCTTGATGAACAGCGGCACCAGGAGCAAGCGCATGATCACCACAAGGAACACGATCGTCAGGGCCCAGGCCCACCCGCTGGACGGGCCGAAGATCGCGCCGAACACGGCGTGCAGGCGCATGATCACCCAGGCGACCGCCTCGTAGAGCGGGTCAAGCAGCGGGATACTCACGAACTAGCTCCTTGCGATGGGGGCGACAGATGCCCCACGCGGCGGGGCGGCACCGGGTCGTAGCCGCCGGGGTGGAACGGATGACAGCGGCCGATCCGGCACACCGCCAGCCAGGAGCCCCGCAGCGCGCCGTGCTCGCGCACCGCCTCCAGGGCGTAGGCGCTGCATGACGGCGCGAACCGGCACCTGGCCCCCAGCATCGGGCTGATGAACCGGCGGTACCCGCCGATCAGCCACAGCAGGACGGCCGCGGCCGCGGACGGCCCGGGCCGCCCGCTGGCTGCGTTCATCCCGCCTGAGCTGGTCATCGGCTCAGCGCCCCCACCTGCCGCCGGAGCAACGTGTCGATCACCAGGTCGAGTTCGGCGGCGAGATCCGACTGGCGCGCGGTCGCGGCCCGCGGATTCGCGCGGACCACAAGAAGGCTACCTGCCGGCAGCGAGTCCATCCGTCGGCGAACCAGTTCGCGAAGCCGCCTGCGCACCTTATTCCGGGCCACCGCACCGCCCACCGCGCGGCTCACGACGAAACCGGCCCGGGGCGGCGCTGGCTCGTCCGCCCGGACCAGCAGGTGCCCGGTCAGCAGTGCGCGGCCGGCCCGGCTACCACGCCGGATGGCGGCGGAGAAGTCCTCGCGCCGCCGGATCCGGGCCGCTGCGGGAAGCAAGGCTGACCTCCGCGGGCTGCATGCGCCGGTTAGACACTGACCCGCGCGCGGCCCTTGCGCCGCCGCGCGGACAGGATGGCGCGGCCAGCCCGGGTTCGCATGCGAAGCCGGAACCCGTGCGTCTTAGCACGCCGTCGGTTATTCGGCTGAAACGTACGCTTGCTCACGAGAACTCCAGGTTGCGGGCTTGGCTGCGCTCGCTCATCGGCACTCGCTCATCGGCACAGGCGAGCGATAACCGGCATGCAGGCAGAACCACTGTGGTAGTGGCTGGGCCTGTTCACGTTACGCGCACCCCCGGGCACGGGTCAAACCAGGGTGTCCAGGAAGAGACGTTTGCCGAACGCCCGGCAACCGAGGACCCTAGGCTGTGGACAACCACCCGGGCTGGGGGGAAGCCGGCACGCGGACCACCGCCCGCCCTGTGGGCGCCAGGTTCTGCGCGATCTGTGCACACCGCGATATCCGGCGTGCACAAGCTGTGGACAAAGCTGTTGATCAGATGTGAGGGCGCGAGGGGTGAACGACGAGTGAGCGAAACAGACCTCGCGGAGGTGTGGGCACGGTCCCTGGAAGAACTCGCCACCATGCAGATCGAGCCGCACCAGCGGGCGTGGCTCAAGCTGACCCGCCCGCTCGGGCTGGTGGAGAACACGGCGCTGATCGCCACGCCCAACGAGTTCGTCAAGGAGCAGCTGGAGACGCGGCTGCGCGCGCTGATCACCCACGCGCTCTCCCGCGAGCTGGGCCGCAGCATCCAGCTGGCCGTAACGGTCGATCCCACCGCCATCTCGGCCGCCAGCGCGTTCCCCGCGCCGCCGCCCGCCGGGCCCGGGCCAGGCCAGGTCCCGGCCGGCCAGGACGAGCTGCACCCGGCCATCCCGCGCCAGCCCGGCGCCCCCGACCTGGGCCGCAGCAACGGGGCCACGCCCGGCGGCCCGTTCGACCCGCTGGCCGGCCGGCCGCCGCACCCGGCCGCGGGGCCCCTCACCACGGGCGGGCCGCTCACCACGGGCGGGCCGCACGGCACGGGGCCGCACGCCGCGCTGCCCGGGACGCCCCGGCCCACCCAGGCCCGGCTCAACCCCAAGTACACGTTCGAGACGTTCGTGATCGGCTCCAGCAACCGGTTCGCGCACGCCGCGGCGGTGGCGGTGGCGGAGGCGCCCGCCAAGGCCTACAACCCGCTGTTCGTCTACGGCGACTCCGGCCTGGGCAAGACCCACCTGCTGCACGCGATCGGGCACTACGCGCAGAGCCTGTACCAGGGGGTCAAGGTCCGCTACGTGAGCTCGGAAGAGTTCACCAACGACTTCATCAACATGATCCGGGACGGCAAGCAGGACGGGTTCCGCCGCCGGTACCGCGACGTCGACGTGCTGCTGGTGGACGACATCCAGTTCCTGGAGAACAAGGAAGGAACCCAGGAGGAGTTCTTCCACACGTTCAACACGCTGCATAACGCCAGCAAGCAGATCGTGATATCCAGCGACCGCGCGCCCAAGCGGCTGGTCACCCTGGAGGACCGGCTGCGCAGCCGGTTCGAGTGGGGGCTGATCACTGACGTGCAGCCGCCCGAGCTGGAGACCCGGATCGCGATCCTGCGCAAGAAGGCGGTCCAGGAGGGCCTGAACGCCCCGCCCGAGGCGCTGGAGTACATCGCCTCGCGGATTTCCACCAACATCCGGGAACTTGAAGGCGCGCTGATCCGGGTCACCGCGTTCGCCAGCCTCAACCGTCAGTCGGTCGACCTTCAGCTGGCCGAGATCGTGCTCAAGGACCTGATCCCGGAGGCGCAGGGCCCGGAGATCACGGCGGCCACGATCATGGGGCAGACCGCGTCGTACTTCGGGCTGTCCATCGACGACCTGTGCGGCACGTCCCGGTCCCGGGTGCTGGTCACCGCCCGGCAGATCGCCATGTACCTGTGCCGGGAGCTGACCGACCTGTCCCTGCCCAAGATCGGCCAGCAGTTCGGCGGGCGGGACCACACCACGGTCATGCACGCGGACCGGAAGATCCGGAACCTGATGGCCGAGCGCCGGTCGATCTACAACCAGGTAACAGAACTCACCAACCGAATCAAACAGCAGGCGCGGTCCGGGTGAACGAGTACAGAACAGCGCGGGCTGTAACAATGGGTACACACAGGCTGTGGAAATTCCTGTGGACAGGGCTGGGACTATCAGGGGACAACACCAGCCAAGCAGTGGGCACCGGCCGGGGGATCCCGCGGCACCCGTCTTTCATCCCCAGCACGTCCCCCGCACCGGGCCGCCGCCGCACAGCCCCTGTGGACCCTGATTCCGGCGCTGAACTGGGCGAATGCCAGCTATCCCCAGCGTCCACCGACCCTATTGCGACTACGTACTTGTATCTAAGAGAGAAATCAACTACGTATCAGGCTGGCCCTCGGGCCGGTATCCCGGGAAGGCTGGTGACCCAGTCCGGGGATACCCACGGGGCAGGCAGCCTGAAACCGGTGTTGGCGCCTGGGCGCACATTCACCAGAACGGGAGGCAGGTTCCTGTGAAGATCCAGGTGGAACGCGATGTACTGGCCGAGGCCGTGGCCTGGACGGCCCGGGCGCTGCCGTCCCGGCCCGCCGTCCCGGTGCTGGCCGGCATCCGGCTGCAGGCGGCCAGCGACCTGACCCTGTCCAGCTTCGACTATGACGTGTCGGCGCAGGCGACCGTGCCGGTCAGCACGGAAGAGGCCGGCGACGTGCTGGTCTCCGGCCGGCTGCTGGCGGAGATCACACGCAGCCTGCCGGCCCGGCCGGTGGACATCAACTCGGACGGCGCGCGCGCCACGCTGACCTGCGGCAGCGCCACGTTCACCCTGCTCACCATGCCGTCCGAGGACTACCCGTCGCTACCTCCGATGCCACCCGCGGCCGGCTCCATCGGCAGCGACGCGTTCGCGTCCGCGGTGAGCCAGTCGGCCACTGCGGCCGGCCGCGACGACACGCTGCCCGCGCTGACCGGCGTCCGGATCGAGATCGACGGCGAAACGCTCACCCTGGTGTCCACCGACCGGTACCGGCTGGCCGTCCGCGAACTGCGCTGGACCCCGGCCCGGCCGGACCTGTCGGCCGCGGTCCTGGTGCCGGCCCGGGCGCTGGCCGAGACCGCGCGGGCGCTCACCGCGGGCGCCGAGGTGTCCATCGCGCTGGCCCTGCCCGGCGAGGAGGGGGCCGGCGAGGGCATGATCGGGTTCGAGGGGGCCGGCCGGCGCACCACCACCCGGCTGCTCGGCGGTGACTTCCCGCGCTACCAGGCGCTGCTGCCCAACCAGGTCAACTCGGTGGCTGAGCTGGCCACCGGGCCGTTCGCCGAGGCGGTCAAGCGGGTCGCCCTGGTGGCTGAGCGGAACACCGCGGTGCGGCTGTCGTTTTCCCCCGGCCAGCTGGTGCTGGAGGCCGGCACCGGTGACGAGGCCCAGGCGGTCGAGGTCATCGAGGCCAGCTTCGAGGGCGACGACATCCAGATCGCGTTCAACCCGCAGTACCTGCTGGACGGGCTGACCGCGCTGGACTCCGACGTGGCCCGGATCTCGTTCACCGAGCCCGGGAAGCCGGCGCTGATCACCGGCAAACCGGCCCCGGACGAGCAGCCGGACTACCGCTACCTGCTGATGCCGATCCGCCTGGGTGGATGAATAGGCTCCTGGTGTGCACCTGACCCGCCTGGCGCTTACCGATTTCCGGTCCTACGCGGCGGCGGATCTGGCCCTCGGCCCCGGGGTGAGCACGCTGATCGGCCAGAACGGGCAGGGCAAGACCAACCTGGTCGAGGCGGCCGGGTACGTCGCCACCCTGGGCAGCCACCGGGTCAGCAGCGATGCGCCGCTGGTCCGGCAGGGCGCGGAGCGGGCCATCCTGCGTGCCGCGATCACGTCCGCGGAGCGTGACTCGCTGGTCGAGGTCGAGATCAATCCTGGCCGGGCCAACCGGGCCCGGGTCAACCGGGTGGCCGTGCCGCGGCCGCGGCAGGTACTCGGCATCCTGCGCATGGTGCTGTTCGCCCCCGAGGACCTGGCCCTGGCCAAGGGTGACCCGGACCAGCGCCGCCGGTACCTGGATGAGCTGCTGGTCGCTGCGGCGCCGCGGTACGCCGCGGTCCGGTCGGACTACGAGCGGGTGGTGCGGCAGCGCACCGCGCTGCTGAAGTCAGCCCGGGCCCACCGGCTGCCGGATGGCGCGCTCGAGACGTGGGACGAGCACCTGGTCCGCAGCGGGGTGGAACTGCTGGCCGGGCGGCTGGGCCTGACCGGGACGCTGCGCCCGCTGGTGGTCAAGGCCTACGCGGCGGTGTCCGGCGAGGACGGCGCGGCCGGGATTAATTACCGTCAACGAGGTGTTGACGATAGTGGGGAATCCACAGATCGTGACGTACTGGCGGGCCGGCTCCGCGACGCGCTGGCCGGGTCCCGGGCTGACGAGCTCGACCGCGGGGTCTGCCTGGTCGGCCCGCACCGGGACGACCTGGAGCTGACCATCGGCGCGCTGCCAGCCCGCGGTTACGCCAGTCACGGGGAGTCGTGGTCGATGGCCCTGGCGCTCCGGCTGGCCGCCTACGAGCTGCTCCGGGCCGACGGCGACGATCCGGTGCTGCTGCTCGACGACGTGTTCGCCGAACTCGACACCGGCCGCCGGGACCGGCTGGCCCGGCTGGTCGGCGGCGCCGAGCAGGTGCTGGTCACCGCGGCCGTACCCGCCGACGTGCCGGCCAGCCTGCACGGCGCCCGGTTCGACGTGGCCGACGGGGTGATCAGCCGTGCCAGCTGACGTGCCGGACGGCGCCGACCGCGCGCGCCGCGCCCAGGAGGCGCTGGCGGCCGCGAAGGCCGACGCCAAAGAGCGCGGCGACATGCCGCCCGGTGGCCGCACGCCCGGACGCGGCGGCTTGCCGCCGCTCGGCGCGGAGCGGCGATCGGGGGGTTCCGGGGGGTCGCCCCCCCGGGACAGCAGAGACCCGCAGCCGCTGCGGGCGGCGATCAGCGGGCTGCTGAAGGACCAGGGCTGGCAGGGGGCGGCTGCGGTGGGCTCGGTGTTCGGCCGCTGGCCGGAGATCGTCGGCGCTGACCTGGCCGCACACACCCGGCCGGATCGGCTGGACGGCGGTGAGCTGGTGGTCATCGCCGACTCCACCGCGTGGGCGACCCAGGTCCGGCTGCTGGCTGGGACGCTGATCCGGCGGCTCAACACCGAGCTGGGCAGCGCCGCCGTGACGCGGGTCAAGGTCCGCGGCCCGGAGCAGCCGCGCCGGCCCGGGGAATGGCGTGTTCGCGGCAGTCGCGGGCCACGCGACACGTACGGCTGAGACTGAGGGTTCTCCCAGGTAAAATAGGACTGCGCCCGGGGGCCCGATGGCCGTTCAGGCCGCTGCGCCCTGCAGCGCATTATCTATGCCAAGAGGAGCTTGCTCTTGTCCTACGACGCACGTTCAATCACAGTCTTGGAGGGCCTGGAGGCGGTACGTAAGCGTCCCGGTATGTACATCGGCTCTACCGGTGAGCGCGGCCTGCACCATCTCGTCCAGGAGGTCGTGGACAACGCGGTAGACGAGGCGCTGGCCGGCTACTGCGACCGCATCGACGTCACGCTGCTGGCCGACGGCGGGGTCCGGGTGGCCGACAACGGCCGCGGCATCCCGGTCGATGAGCACCCGGGAGAGAAGCGCCCCGCGGTCGAGGTGGTGCTGACCACACTGCACGCGGGCGGCAAGTTCGACAGCAAGTCCTACGCAGTGTCCGGCGGCCTGCACGGGGTGGGCGTGTCGGTGGTTAACGCGCTGGCCACCCGGTTCGAGGTCGAGGTGCGCCGGGACGGCTTCGTGTGGCGGCAGCGCTATGAGCACAGCCAGCCGGCCACCCCGCTGACCCGGGGCGAGCCGACCGAGGAGACCGGCACCATCATCACGTTCTGGCCGGACAGCGCCATCTTCGAAACCACCGACTGGGATTACGAAACGCTGTCCCGGCGGCTGCAGGAAATGGCGTTCCTCAACCGTGGCCTGGAGATCAACCTGACCGACGAGCGCCCGGAGCACGCGGCCACCGGGAACGGCGATGAGCCCGGTAAGCCACGGTCGGTGCGCTACTGCTACGAGGGCGGCATCTCCGACTTTGTGCGGCACCTGAACGCGTCCAAGGAACCGGTGCACGCGACCGTCATCTATTTCGGCGAAGACGGCGACGGGATCTCGGCCGAGATCGCCATGCAGTGGAACAGCAGTTACGCGGAGTCGGTGCACACGTTCGCCAACACGATCAACACCGCGGAAGGCGGCACCCACGAGGAAGGGTTCCGCGCCGCACTGACCACGATCGTGAACAACTACGCCCGGGAGCAGAAGCTGGTCCGGGACAAGGACGAGCGGCTGACCGGCGAGGATGTCCGCGAAGGGCTGGCCGCGATCATCCACGTCAAGCTGGCCAACCCGCAGTTCGAGGGCCAGACCAAGACCAAGCTGGGCAACACCGAAGCCAGGTCGTTCGTGCTGAAGATGGTCAACGACCATCTGCGCGACTGGTTCGACCGTAACCCGGGTGAGGCCAAGGACATCATCACCAAGGCGTCCCAGGCGGCCCGGGCCCGGATCGCCGCCCGCCAGGCCCGTGACCTGACCCGGCGCAAGGGCCTGCTGGAGAGCAGTTCGCTGCCGGGCAAGCTGGCCGACTGCCAGTCCGGCGACCCGGAGCGGTGCGAGATCTACGTGGTCGAGGGCGACTCGGCGGGCGGCTCGGCCAAGCAGGGCCGGGATCCCGAATTCCAGGCCATCCTGCCCATCCGGGGCAAGATCCTCAACGTGGAGAAGGCCCGGATCGACCGGGTGCTCAAGAACAACGAGGTCCAGGCGCTGATCACCGCGCTGGGTACCGGCATCCACGACGACTTCGACATCAGCAAGCTCCGCTATTACAAGATCATCCCGATGGCGGACGCGGACGTGGACGGCCAGCACATCACGACGCTGCTGCTGACCCTGCTGTTCCGGTTCATGAAGCCGCTGATCGAGGCGGGGCACGTGTACCTGGCCCAGCCGCCGCTGTACAAGATCAAGTGGGACGGGCGCGGGGCCCAGCCCGAGTACGCGTACTCAGACCGGGAGCGCGACGCGCTCATCGAGGCCGGTATCGCCGCGGGCCGCAGGGATCCCCGGCCACGCGATGGCGTTCAGCGATTCAAGGGCCTGGGGGAAATGAACGCCACGGAACTGTGGGAAACCACCATGAACCCGGCTAACCGGGTGCTCAAGCAGGTGACGGTGGACGACGCGGCCCAGGCCGATGAGCTGTTCACCGTGCTGATGGGCGAGGACGTGGAAGCACGGCGGGCGTTCATCCAGCGCAACGCCAAGGACGTCAGGTTCCTCGACATCTGACGGACGGCATCAGCATGGCCGCGGGCCAGCCCGTGGCCACAGGAGAGGTTGTTATACGTGACTGAGCTGGACACCACCGGCGGACCACGGGACCGGACTGAGCCGGTTGACATCCAGGTGGAGATGCAGCGCAGCTACATCGACTACGCGATGTCGGTCATCGTCGGCCGGGCCCTGCCCGACGTGCGCGATGGCCTCAAGCCGGTCCACGTGCGCATCCTGTGGGCGATGTACGACGGCGGCTACCGGCCAGACCGGGGCTACTTCAAGTGCTCCCGGGTGGTCGGCGACGTGATGGGCCAGTACCACCCGCACGGCGACTCGGCCATCTACGACGCGCTGGTCCGGATGGCCCAGCCGTGGTCGATGCGGATGCCGCTGATCGACAGCCAGGGCAACTTCGGCTCTCCCGGCAACGACCCGCCCGCCGCCATGCGGTACACCGAGTGCCGGCTGGCCCCGCTGGCCATGGAGATGCTCCGGGACATCGACAAGGACACCGTCGACTTCCGGCCCAACTACGACGGCCGGACCCCGGAACCCACCGTGCTGCCCAGCAGGTTCCCGAACCTGCTGGTCAACGGGTCGCAGGGCATCGCGGTCGGGATGGCGACCAACATCCCCACGCACAACCTGCGTGAGGTGGCCGCCGGGGTGCGGTGGTACCTGGAGAACTTCGGGGCCACCGACGAGGAACTGCTCGAGGCGCTGATCGAGCGGGTCAAAGGCCCCGACTTCCCGACCCGCGCGCTGATTGTCGGGCGGCGCGGCATCGAGGATGCCTACCGGACCGGGCGCGGCTCGATCACCATGCGCGCCGTGGTGGACATCGACGAGGACACCAGGGGCCGGGCCTGCCTGATCGTCACCGAGCTGCCGTACCAGGTCAACCCGGACAACCTGGCCTCCAAGATCGCTGAGCTGGTGCGGGACGGCAAGGTGAGCGGCATCGCCGACGTCCGGGACGAGAGCAGCGGGCGCACCGGCCAGCGGCTGGTCATCGTGCTCAAGCGGGACGCGGTGGCCAAGGTCGTGCTGAACAACCTGTACAAGCACACCCAGCTGCAGGACACGTTCGGCGCCAACATGCTCGCGCTGGTCGATGGCGTGCCCCGGACGCTGCGGCTGGACCAGCTGATCCGGTACTGGGTGACGCACCAGATCGAAGTCGTCGTCCGGCGCACCCGGTACCTGCTGCGCCAGGCCCAGGAGCGGGCGCATATCGTCCGCGCGCTGCTCAAGGCGATCGACCGGATCGACGAGGTCATCGCGCTGATCCGCGGCAGCGAGTCAGCCGCGGTGGCCCAGCAGGGACTGATGCGGCTGCTGGAGATCGACGAGATCCAGGCCCGGGCCATCCTCGACATGCAGCTGCGCCGGCTGGCCGCCCTGGAGCGCCAGGCGCTGGCCGACGAGTACGAGGAACTGATGGCCAAGATCGCCGACTACGAGGCCATCCTGGCCTCGCCGGAGCGGCAGCGCCAGATCGTGGCCGACGAGCTGGGCGAGATCGTGGACCGGTACGGGGACGAGCGGCGCACCCGGATCATCCCCTACGACGGCGACGTGACCGACGAGGACCTGATCGCCGAAGAGGATGTGGTCGTCACCATCACGCACGGCGGGTACGCCAAGCGGACCAAGACCGGCCAGTACCGGGCGCAGCGGCGGGGCGGCAAGGGCGTGCGCGGCGCCCAGCTGCGCACCGACGACATCGTCGACCACTTCTTCGTCACCACCACGCACCGGTGGATCCTGTTCTTCACCAACAAGGGGCGGGTGTACCGGGCCAAGGCTTATGAGCTGCCGGAGGCCGCGCGGGACGCCCGCGGCCAGCACGTGGCCAACCTGCTCGCGTTCCAGCCCGACGAGCGGATCGCTGAGGTGCTCGCGATCCCGGACTATTCGGTCGCGCCGTACCTGGTCATCGCCACCCGTACCGGGATGGTCAAGAAGTCGCTGCTCACCGACTTCGACTCACCCCGGTCCGGTGGCATCATCGCGATCAACCTGCGGGACGACGACGAGGTCATCGCGGCCCGGCTGGTTTCGGCCGAGGATGACCTGCTGCTGGTCAGCCGGAAGGCGCAGGCCGTCCGGTTCCACGCCACCGACGAGGCGCTGCGCCCGATGGGCCGGGCCACGTCCGGGGTGATTGGCATGCGGTTCACCGACGGCGACGAGCTGCTCGACATGCACGTGCTGCGGAACGGGGCCGACGTCATGGTGGCCACCGGCGGCGGGTACGCCAAGCGGACCCCGGCCGACCAGTACCCGGTGCAGGGCCGCGGCGGCCGTGGCGTGCTCACGGCCCGGATCACCGACTCACGCGGCGTGCTGGTCGGCGCGCTGATGGTGCACCCGGAGGACGAGGTGTTCGCCATCACGTCGTCGGGTGGGGTCATCCGCACTTCGGCGGCTGAGGTCAAGCTCTCAGGCCGGCAGACCATGGGCGTCCGGCTGATGAACCTGGCTCCCGGGGACAGCGTGGTGGCCATCGCGCGCAACGCCGAGTCGCTGGCCGAGGCCGAGGCAGAAGCCGATGATGTGGCGGAGGGTGACGCGGAGGCCGAGCCGGGTAGCTAAAGTCACGGTGCGGTGATTGGGGAAGCATCACCGTCATTCGGAGATAACCTCGTTAGGGAACCTGCTGAGGAGGACGGGGTGGATCAACGCGCAGAACCGCCGTCGTGGCTGCCCGACGGGACGCAGCCGAAGACGGGCGCGGCTGCCGACGTGCGCAGCCCCGAGGCCGACGAGGCAGGTGAGGCGGCGACGACCGGCCCGACCGAGTACAGCTTCGACGGGGACTCGTCGTACTCCAGCGGGAACGGCTACGAGGACAAGACGCCCGGGGAGACGACGTCCCAGATCCCGCCGTACCCGGCCGAGCTGTCCGGGCCGGAGGCCGGCAATACGGCGGCCGGCAATGATGTCGCCGGCAATGATTACCGCAGCGAGACGGACGAATCAGCCAACCGGACCAGCGCGTTCAGCGCGGTGTCGCCGCGCCGCTACCTGGGTGGCGGGGCCGCCTCGCTGCCGGGTGTGATCAAGGCCGGGCAGGCCAGCAAGGCGGCCAAGCCCGGCAAAGCGGACAGCCAGGCGTCGGCCCGGCGGGCCGACCTCATGGTGGCCCGGCTCGAGCCGTGGTCGGTGATGAAGTTCAGCTTCCTCATGTCGCTGGTGGCCTGGGTGGTGCTGTTCGTCGCGGTGGCCTTGCTGTACTTCATCCTGTCCAGCCTCGGCGTGTTCACGTCGATCGAGCACACGCTGGCCAGCGTCACGTCGAGTTCCAGTTCGTCCGGGATGAATCTGAGCCGCTGGTTCTCCGCGTCCCGGATCCTGGGCTACACGATGCTGCTCGGCGCGGTGAACATCATCCTGATCACGGCCCTGTGCACGATCGGGTCCATGATCTACAACCTGGTCACCCACCTGGGTGGCGGCATCGAGGTCACCCTCCGGGAGACCGACTGACGGCTTACCCGCAAAATGCGATAACCTATCCCGGCGGTCCCCGCCTCGAGGGCGTATAGCTCAGTCGGTTAGAGCGCTTCCCTGATAAGGAAGAGGTCCGTGGTTCAAGTCCACGTACGCCCACCCAATCCGCCGATCAGCCACGCTCATCTGGCCGGTCCTGGCCGCAGCTGCATGCTGACGAGCAGGCGCTCGGTGTCAGAAAGGTCGCCGACCATCTTGAGGATGGGCGGCGGGCGCATCTTTACCAGCGTCGGCACGGCCATGATCTGGTCCTGGGCGGCCAGCCGCGGGTTCTCAGCCAGGTCGATGACCTCAATGTGATACCGGCCCGGCAGCCAATGCGCGCAGGCGCGCTGGAGGTTGGCCAGCGCGCGGACGCACGTGGGCGTCCGGTCGGTCACGTACAGCCGCAGCTCCCAGGTCTGCTCGGCAGAGGCCGCTTGCCGGGCTGCGCCCCCGGTGCCGGCACCGGCCTCGCGCGGCGGGGTCATCGCTGCTCTTCGTCCCGGCCCGGGGCGGAGACGTCGCCCAGTTTGACCCCGTGGCCGGTGAGCACGAACTCCCGGACCTCGTCGGAATGGGCTGTACCGCGGGCCTTGATCACGGACAGTAGCCGGCGGCGCTTCCCGTTGGTCTCGACACTGCGCAGCAGTAGCCAGGTATCGGCCCGCGAGGACACGCCCATGGCGGTCTCGCCGTCCTGCTCAGTCAGGACCGTCGCCATCGCGGTGATACCCCGGTCCTTGAACAGGTGGAACTTGCGGGCCAGCATCAAACTCACCTCGCCGCGGGAGTGCCCGACGAGGAGGCTGCCGATCCCGTCGACGACCGCGACCGCGGGCGTGTGCTCGGCGACCACCCCGGACACGATCGCCAGGTGGTTATCCAGGCCGAACTCGGCCGACCGGACCGACCAGACCCGCAGCAGGCCCGCCTTCACCCAGCGCTCCAGGTCCAGGCCGACCGAGCGCATATTGCGCATCACCTCGTCGGGGGACTCCTCGAACAAGATCAGCAACGCCCGTTCACCCCGCGCGCACGCCGCGTCGATCAGGTGCGCCCCCAGCGTCGTCTTCCCGGTGCCCGGCGACCCGCTGACCAGGACGGCCGACCCCCGGAACAGGCCGCCAGACAGCATCTGATCCAGCCACGGCACACCGGTGGAGATCCGCTCACCGGACGCGCCATAGTCAAACGTGACCGCCGTGACCGGCGGCACAGAAAACCCGCCGGCCGTGATCAGGAACGGGTACTCGTTGGTCCGGTGCGCCGACCCGCGGTACTTGACCACCCGCAGCCACCGCGTGGACACCTCATTCTGGATGCGGTGGTCCAGCGCGATCACGCAGTCCGACACGTACTCCTCGATCCCGTGCCGGGTCAGCGCGTCGCCGTCGCCGCGCTCGCCGGTCACGATCGCGGTGACGGCCCGGTCCTTCAGCCAGCGGAACAGCCGGACCAGCTCGGCCCGTACGACCGTCTGCTCTTCGAACGCCCCGAACAGCGCTTCGATCGTGTCGAGCACCACCCGCCTGGCCCCGATCCGGGTGAGCGCGTCGTCCAGCAGCAAGAACAGCGGTGAGAAGTCAAACGCCCCCGTCCCGACAACGTCCGTCTGCTCGGCCCGGAACGCATACACGGCCAGCAGCCCATCGCGCTGCAGCCCGTCCAGGTCAAAGCCCAGCGAGGCGACGTTCGCGGCGACTTCCTCGGCCGACTCCTCGAAGGTCACCAGTACCCCCGGCTCGCCGTAGTCCCGGGCCCCCGCCACTAGGAACTGCAGCGCCAGCAGCGTCTTGCCGCACCCGGTGCCGCCCGTCACCAGCGTGGACCTGCCCTGGGGCAGCCCGCCCCGGGTGATCTCATCCAGGCCCCGGATGCCGGTCGGGGCCTTCGGCAGCACCGGACCAGCCAGCACCTCAGATTGCGCGGTCATATCGGTTCTCCCCATCATCCGCACGTCAGGCGCGTCCGGCGGCCAGATCACACCGTTCATCCTCCTCTCCGTCACGTCCTGGGGCCAGACATCGCCATCCAGCGGATACGGCGCCACGGGGCGGCGGTGCCCGCAGGGCACCAGCCGCGCCAGCCTGCAGCGGATCTTTCTGCCTGTACATGGTTCATGGCGGCTTGTAGCCTGCTCTGGAGGCGGGAACGGCCGGCTACCCGATTCCAGTTCCCGCCCGGGGGCCGGGGGGTTCACGTGGATATCAGTGCCGTGGTCGAGACGGTGACCGGAGGCATGATGGGCGGCCAGGACCACGCCGGCCTTAACAACCTGGTCTCGTCCCTGACGTGCAGAACCTGCTGGGCATCCTGAAGGTCAGCAGCGGCGACCGGGGAGCCGAGAGCCAGAGCGCCAGAACCGAACGGCAAGCCGACTGCTTCGCCGGCGTATGGGCTGCGCATGCCGTCGGCACCGGCTTCCTGACCCAGGTCACCCCGGCCGATACCGCGAGCGCGCTCGATGCCGCGGCGGCGGTCGGGGACGACAGGATCACTGGGTCATCGAACCCGGAAAACTGGACCCACGGCTCATCGGCGGAGCGTCAGCGCTGGTTCACAACCGGCTATCAGACAGGCGACCCGGGCAAGTGCGATACGTTCCGCGGATCTCTGTGACTGGGCCCGGTCACCCGCCAGCGCTGGGGGCAGGGCTCAGCCGTAGCTGCCCGCCAGACCGCTTCTCATGCCGTGCGTCGACCAGCAGGCCCACGGTTATGGGCGGGACCAGAATCAGGGTGGCCAGGGCGAACAGGGCCAGCGCGAACGCCGGGTAGTTGTCCGGCTGCCACAGCACTATGGCCGCCACCACACTGGCCGCGGCAATCACCACGCAGACGCCCGCCAGGCCGTAGCTGGCCTTCGGCCGCCGGGCGGCCAGACCGGCGGGCAGGTCGGTGGTGAGCGCGGCTAGCTCGGCGCGGGACCCCGCGGCGGACGCGTGGGCGGCCCGCGCGTCGTGTTCATCCCCGGTCAGCCGGCCTTGCGCCAGTGCGGCCTTGAGGGTGCGGCTCACCTGTTCGCGGTCATACCACGACAGCGGCGGCAATGGCTGCTCGGCGGAGGGCTTCGCGCGCCGTGCGGCGACCATCATGAACACGCCGAGAACCCAGAACACCAGATAGACGGCCGCGGCCAGGATGATCAAAGTCCAGATGGTGGTGCTGGGACCTCCGGGGAGGAGAAGAACGGCCAGGATGCCCGGCAGGAGCACCGCGTATTCGAACCACCAGGCTATTTTTGTCGCCCGCCACGGGGCGCGCGGGGACCGGGTTCCGGTGAGCGCGGTGGGGATGTCGGCGATGATCCCGGCCAGTTCCGCGTACGTCTGTGCCGCGTAGACCCGATCCACCCGCGCGCCGAGTTCATCCCCGGTCAGCCGGCCTTGCACGAACGCGGCCTTGAGAGCAGCGATGACCTGCTCGCGATCGGCGTCAGACGCGCGGAGCCCGCCCCGGCTCCGGCTTTCTGCGGCTGCTACTTCATCCCCTGACCCGGCCATCACGAGCCTCCCCACCAGCGTGCTGGAAGGAAGCGTAACGCGGGTCACCACGGGGAATCTACGCCCGCCCCGGACAAATGAGGAGCAGCAAAGACGGAGGCTGACTGGCGGACGGCGGCGGCCGGGCGCCCGGCGCTAGGGCAGATCTTGCGCGATCGGCCAGATATAGCCGTCCGGATCGGCGAACGTGATCGTGCGCATGCCCCAGTCACGATCCGCCGGGCCGCTGATCAATGTCACCCCGTGCTCGTCCAGTTCAGCGCGCACCGCATCGACATCCTCCACCCAGATGGAGTACTGCCCGAGACCTTTCTGCGCCGGGGCGAGTACCTCGCGTCCCGGGGGCTGGTGCGCTGGGTCCCTCCGCAGCGCGACGTACATGTTCTTGAAGCCGAAGATGGCCAGGTCCTCCTCCTCGTCCAGCGGAGCCAGGCCGAACACCTCCCGGTAGAACGTCTTCGAGCGCTCCAGGTCGCCGACCACCAGAGTCATGGCGCTGATCTGCTACTCCCAATCAGCCACGTCCCGGCCCTCTTCCGCTGTTGATGTCGTGCTGAAGGTGGGTCGTCGCTGGCTCCGCCGGGAGGCCCAGCACCACACTGCCCAGGCCTATGACTCGGCCTGTGCGGTGCATTTTTCCGATATGCGTGGACATTCGCACCACATTGCGGCGGCCGCGGGTTCCTGGCCGTCACCTGAGTCACTTCAGTCCCGGCAACCGCAAGTAAGCAGCGCGCTGATCGCCTGCGCGGCCCTAGTCCGCTGCGTCGCCGTACTGGTCGTGGCGGCGGAACCACGACACGTCGCCCTCGTTCCGGCCGAGCGGGGCCCGGTCGAGCCACTGCCACATGGGCCACAGCGCGTCGAGGCCCCGCGAGTACGCGGAGTAGGTGTGGTAGACGGCCCCGTCGTCGAGGGCGAACGCGCTCATGCCGGGCTGTTCGCCCGACCAGTCGCGCCAGGCGACGTTGGCCTGCTCGAGCTCGGCCTGGTTCCGGTAGTTGTACTCCACGGGGGCCACGGACGGGTCGATGGTGACGTGAAAGTCGTAGTTGAAGTCGCTGCGTCCCGACGACGCCCAGGGGAAGCTCCAGCCCATCCGGTCCCGGTACGCGAGCAGCTTGCCCAGGGGGGCACGCGATACCGCGGTGAACGCGACGTCGTGACCGAGCAGGTGCAGGTGCGTGGTGTCGAAGCCGTCGGCGATCGACGAGCAGCTCGGGCAGCCTTCGGTCCAGTCGGGGTCGAACATGAAGTGGTACACGAGCAATTGTGACCGGCCGCGGAACAGATCGGCGATGGTGGCCGCGCCGTGCTCGGTGTCGAAGTGGTAGTCCTTCTCGAGGCGAACCCACGGCAGCTCGCGGCGCTGCCGGGCGACGTCGTCGCTGCGCCGGGTCATTTCCTTCTCGGCCCGGAGCAGTTCGAGCCGGGCGGCGTGCCACTCGGCCCGGGTTCCGGTCTGGTGGTCCGTCATGGTGGTCCTCCTAGTCATGCTGGCAGGTGGGAAACGGCCGCGTCACATCGCGGGCGTGAGGCCCGGTATCCACGCCGGGGCGGCGAGGATCACGGTGCCCAGCCCGACGATGGCCAGGGCCACCGGCACGTCGATGGCGGCTCTTGCGGGCAGCAGCTTCTGGACCGTCACGATCACGGCGATCATGGCCATCCAGGGGATGCTCATGACGCCCAGGGCCAGGAAGACCAGCATCAGCCCGATGCTCGAGCCGACGCAGGCCACGGCGAACTCGAATCCGGTGCGGCCAATCTCGCGGCAATGCCGGCGGAAGCGCCGCTTGACCGGCGTGAGCTCGTAGACACCGGCAGCGATCGTGATCGCCCCCGCGGCGGCCGTCCCGTGCGGGCGGTACCCGGCGTACACGGCCAGGCCGACCAGGGTCCAGACGGCCAGGTACGACGCCACGAACAGGGGCACGGCGAGCACCGGGCTCGCCGCCCGGGTGCGCCGCAGGAAAACGGGAGCCGCACCCGGCAGCATCATGGCGGCCATCATCCACACCCACAGGACGATGAAGAACGCGAGCGAACCGAGGCCGGTGGCGACTCCCATGTCCATCCCGCTCATCTGCCGGACGGAGACCACCCAGCCTGCCGCCGCGAGCCCGAGCGTCGCCACTACCGCGATGGCCGTCGCAGCCGGCGTCGCGCTGGTCAGCGCGATGGAGCGCGGGGCGGCGTCGTGGCCGCCGGGGTGGGCTGATTCATCCGTCATGACGGTCTCCGGTCTTCCCTCGTCCCGTTCCGGCCCGTATCTGCAACCGACGGTAGCACCTGGAAAGACAACCTGCAACCGAAGCTTGCAGGTGTACCAGGTCTGGACTGGCCGCCCACCGGCCCGTCCTCTGGCATCATCGATGTGTGAGCAGTGCCAACTTGGACAGCCTGGCCCGCACCGCCTACGAGGCTCACCGCAGCGCCCACCCTGGCTCCGTCCCGTCGTGGGACGATGCGCCCGAAGACGAACAGCAAGCCTGGCGGGTGGCGGTGTCCGCGGTGGCCGGGCAGACCGGCGTGACCCTGGCCGACACCAGGCCGAGTCAGTCGCTGCACCTGGACATGGGCGAGCAGCGGCACATCTTCCACACCAACTTCACGGCCGGGCGCCAGGGCACACTCGTCATCTCGGACGACTTCGCCTCCGGGCACCACGCCCGGTTCCAGGTCGCGCACGGCCTCTGGTATGTAGAGGATCTCGGCTCCAGGAACGGCACCTGGCTCAACGGCCGCCGGATCCGCGCGCCGCAGCGGCTCAAGAAGGGCGACAAGATCAAGATCGGGCACACCGTGCTGGTCGTGGCGCTGATGAGCGCGGCCAAGGGCTGAGCCCGGTCACCAGCCGAGCCCGGTCACCAGCCGAGCCCGCTCACCAGCCGAGCTCCGCCAGGCGCTCGTCGCTGATGCCGAAATGGTGCGCCACCTCGTGGATTACGGTCCGGCGTACCTGCGCCACGACCTCGTCCGGGGTCTGGCAGATGGCGCAGATGGCCAGCCGGTAGATGGTGATCCGGTCCGGCAGCACCCCGGCGTACTGGGTGGTCCGGCTGGTCAGCGGGATCCCCTGGTACAGCCCGAGCAGCCCGCGCGGCCCGGGGCCGTGCTCGACGGTCACGGCCACGTTGCGCATCGGCCGGCCCAGGTCCTCCGGCAGGCTGTCCAGCGCGGCCGCGACCATGTCCTCGAAGCGCTCCGGCGCGACCTCGATCACCAGTCCATTGTCGGCCGGCCGGCTGGGCGTCTGGGCTGGACTCACGCTGCACCTGGGGTACGCCGCACCGGCCGCTGATAAGAGATCACTTAATCCATGGTCGCCTGGGCTGGGCGGACGAATTAGCATCGGCGCTATGAGCGATCAGCCGGATGAGGCCCTGGGTGTGCTCCGCGGTATCTGGGCCGCGCAGGGACAGACCAGTGCGGATCTCGACGACGCGGGCGGCGACACCAGGGCGTGCCAGCGGATGGCGGACATCAACTTCGACGGGATGGCCGCCGACGACGAGGACCTGCGCACCGCCTGGCGATCGCGGCTGGCCCGCGAAGGCAAGCTGAGCACGGCCGGCGGCACGGTCCGGGACCTGGTCCTCGGCCAGGCTGAGCCGCGCTGAGCCCTGTTTTGGACCAACCAGCGCCGGGCCAGCCAGCCAGCGTCGCCGAGCTCACCGCGATCCTGCGCCAGGGCGGGTACCTCGCCGACCGCGGGCTGGCCACCGCGCTGTACGTGGGCCTGTCCCTGCAGCGCCCGGTCCTGCTCGAGGGCGAAGTCGGGGTGGGCAAGACCGAGGCGGCCAAAGTGCTCGCTGCCGCGTTCGGCCGGAAGCTGATCCGGCTGCAGTGCTACGAGGGCATCGACACCAGCCAGGCGCTGTACGAGTGGGACTACGCGCGGCAGATGCTGTACATCCGGGCCCTGTCCGAGCGGAAGATCACCGAAGAGGACGCGGTGGACAAGGTGTTCGGCCCGCGGTTCCTGCTCGAGCGGCCGCTGCTCGAGGCGGTCCGGGCCGGCGGCCAGGCTGTGCTGCTGATCGACGAGGTGGACCGGGCCGACGACGAGTTCGAGGCGTTCCTGCTCGAGGTGCTGTCCGACTTCCAGATCAGCATCCCGGAGATCGGCACCGTCCGGGCGCCCAGCCCGCCGCTGGTCATCCTGACCTCCAACCGCACCCGGGAGCTGCACGACGCGCTCAAGCGGCGCTGCCTCTACCACTGGATCGGCTACCCGGCCGCGGCCCGTGAGGTGGAGATCGTCCTGGTCCGCGCGCCCGGGGTGCCCGAGGCGCTGGCCCAGTCGGTGGTCCGCGCCGTGCACCGGCTGCGCGAGCTGGACCTGGCCAAGCCGCCGGGCGTGGCGGAGACCATCGACTGGGTCCGCACGCTCGACTTCCTCGGCGCCACCGACCTCGGGCCACCGGCCGCGGCGGACACGCTCGGCGCGGTGATCAAGGAGCGCGACGACCTCGACCTGGTCCGGGAGAACCTGGAAGAGATCACGTCCGGTGGCTGACGGGGTCCCGTTCGTCCGCGTGCTGGCCGATTTCGCCGCCGCGCTGCGCCGCGCCGGGCTGGCCGTCGGCTCTGGGGACGTGCTGGCGCTCGCCGCCGCGATGGGCACGCTGGACCCGACCGACCTGGTCGACCTGTACTGGGCGGGCCGCACCACGCTGCTCACCCGCCGGGACAGCATCCGCACCTACGACCGGGTGTTCCGCCAGTTCTTCCTGGCCGCCGGTGACCCGGTCCGGGAACTGCTCACGCTCCGGGCCCAGGTCACGGCGGAGTCCCAGGCGGTCCTCGACGTGCCCGCCACCGACCCGCCCGCGGGGCCGGAGGGCGACCCGGAGGAGGCGACGCTGGGCCTGATGGCCTCGGACGCGGAGGCGCTGCGGCACAAATCGTTCGCCGCCTGCACCCCCGAGGAGCTGGCCATGCTGCGCCGGATCATGGCCCGGATCCGGCTCGCCCCGCCGCGGCGGCGCACCCGGCGGACCCGGTCCGCGCCTGCCGGGCCGTCCCCGGACGTGCGCCGGATGGTCCGCGAGTCGCTGCGCATGCACGGTGACCCGGCCGAACTGAGCTGGCGGCGGCGGAAAATCCGGCTGCGCCCGCTGATCCTCATCCTCGACGTGTCCGGGTCGATGGCCGACTACTCGCGCAGCCTGCTCCAGTTCGCCTACTCCGCGCAGCGGGCGGCCGGGCAGGCGGCCAGCGTCGAGGTGTTCTGCTTCGGGACCCGGCTGACCCGGATCACCCGGGCGCTGGACCGGCGGCGGGCGGACGACGCCCTGGAGCGCGCCACCCAGGCCGTGCTGGACTGGGAGGGCGGGACGAGGATCGGGGCCAGCCTGGACACGTTCGTCCGGGACTGGGGCCGCCGCGGGCTGTGCCGCGGCGGGATCGTGGTCATCTGCTCCGACGGCCTGGACCGCGGCGACCCGGACGTGCTGGCCACCGCGATGGAGCGGCTGCAGCGGCTCAGCCACCGCATCGTCTGGCTGAACCCGCATGGCGCTGGCCCGCGCGGCGCGCTGGGCATGACGATCGCCGCGCCGCATATCGACCTCGTCGTGTCCGGGCACGATCTCAGCAGCCTGGAAGAACTGGCTACGCTGCTGCCAGCACTGCGTTAGGAGCCGCCGTGAGGTGGAGCGTAGGGATCGAGGCCGAGGCGGGCCGCGTCGCGACCCGCGAGGAAGTGGTCGAGCTGGCCGACGCGATCGCGGCCAGCAACGGCGTCGCGACCGGCATCGGGACCAGCCGCTACGGCGCCCAGCTCGTGGTCGAGGCGGCCAGCCGGGACGAGGCGATCGAAAAGGCCACCGCGGAGTTCCGCGCGGCCGCGGCCCAGGCCGGGCTGCCGGCCGCGCCGGTGGTGCGGACGGAGGCGGTCAGCGAGGACGAGGACGACCGCGAATGATCCGGCTCGGCTCGCTGGCCGGTTACCCGTTTGAAGGGCCCCGGCTGCTCGGCGGGTGGACCCCGCCGAGCGGGCCCGCGGTCTACGCCATCCTGTGCAAGCCTGCCCCCGAGACGAAGCCGGAGCGGTACGCGGTCATCTACGTGGATCACTCCGACGACCTGTCCGTGGAGCGGTTCCCGTTCCGGCACCCCCGCGCGCCGTGCTGGGTGCGCCGGGCCGGGTCGCGCTGGAAGGTGTACATCTGCACCTACCAGGTGCCCGGCGGCGGCCGGGCGCACCGGGAGCAGATCAGCCGCGAGCTGACCGCGATCTACCGGCCGGGCTGCAATGAGCAGCAGTACGACCACGCGTGGAAGGACGAGTGGATCGGCGGTTACACCGCGCCGACCACCGCCCCGGTAACCCGCCGGCCGCCTGGGGGCGGTGCCCCGCCCCCAGGCGGCCCCCAGGCCCCCGGCGGTCCCCCTCCCCCCGGCTAACGCTGCGGGGCGTAGCCGACCGCGTCGTGCAGCCGGGACCGGCGGCGGCCCGAGGCCGGCCGGGCCGGCTCCGCCGCGGCGGGCGCCGCCCCGGCCGCGGCCGGGGCGTACGTGACGTCGGCCACGATCTCCTCCGCCATCCCGTACAGCAGCGGCAGCGCACCGGCTACCACGCCACCGGTCTGGTTGATGTGCTCCACACCCGGCCCGATCAGCCTGGCGTCGCCCACGATCTTGGCCGCGGTGCCGAACGCCTCCTCCAGGTTCCCGGCGATCCGGGTCAGCAGCGTGCCCACCCAGTACAGGAAGAACGCCAGCCCCGCGATCAGCAGCGCGATCACGACGACGGTCCAGACTACGAGCGCGGTCAAGATTTCACCTTCCCGAGTACCCGGCCGAGGAACAGATGGTGCTGCAGGCCCTCCGCGAGCACCGCTTCGACGCCGCCGGCGACCTGCGGGATCAGCACCGTGTTGGCGGTGTTGGCCGCCGCGTCGTGCAGCGTGCCCTGGATCTGGACGACCCGCCGGTCGATGATCTTCACCAGGTAGACGAGCAGGCTGAGCAGGGCGGCGACCGCCACCACCACCACGAAGCCGAGGATGATCGCGGTGGTCCACAGGGTGTGCTCGGTGGAGGACATGGCCACGGTGTGCATATCAGCCTCCCAGCCGGGCCCGGCCGCGCTGCAGCCCGCCGATGATGATCGTGGCGTGCTCGATGGTGGTGCGCAGCGCCCCGAGCGGGGCGGTGTTGTGCACCGCCTGGGCCAGCGCATCGTTGATCTTGGGTGCCTCGTTGCCGATCTGCCGCGCGAGCACCAGGATCGGCACCACCAGCGCCACCACGACCAGCACGATCACGATCCCGATCGTGTAGCCCACCACCCAGCCGGTGGTGGAGGTGCCGGCGGCGAGGACCGCGCCATGTATTTCCATGTCTGTCACACCGTTTCGCAGAAGTCGCGGACTGGCTTGAGGCTCGCGTTGACCGAGGTCAGCCGGTCCGGAACGGTGCTGGTCAGCTGGGCTACGGCCTGCACACCGCCGGTTACACCGGTCAGCGAGGCGCGGATCGCGCGCAGATGGAAGATCACCCGGAGCAGGCCGACCGCGGTGATGGCGATGATCAGGGCCGCGATGACGATCGTGGCCCAGGCAGCTGCTGGCATGAACTGGCCCCTTTCACCCGAGAAGTTTCGCGACCGAGCCCGCGTACCGGACCGCGCCCACCGACACCTCGTGCACGGTGGCGTCGGTGGTGGCCAGGCCGTCCGGGACGCCCTGCAGCTCGCCGACCAGCGCGCCGCCACCGGCGAGGATGTTGTCCGCGGCGCCGCGGATGCGTTCCAGCGCGGCCAGCACCCGGTTCAGCAGGAAGATCACGACCGGCAGCACCACGAGCAGCAGCACCGCGTTGCCGATCCACCACAGGACCATGGTTCGTCTCCTCAGCTCGTGGGCTGGTAGGGGGCGAAGAACCGGCGGAAGACCCGGCTCAGCGCCATGAGAGCGGCCCGCAGGCCGAGGGTGAAGCCCCGCGCCGGGGTGGCCGACGCGGCGGCGATCTGCTCGGCCGACTCACCCCGCTCGGCCCGCTCGATGCGGTCCTGCATGTTGGCCGAGAAGTCCCGCATCAGCACCGACGTGACGTCGGAGATCATGCCCCGGCCGTACTGCGCGGCCGCCCCGGACAACTGCAGGTCCTGGGCCACGCCGACCTTGGTGCCCCGGCCGGACCGGGCCAGCGTGGCCGTGACGTCCATGCTGGCCTGGCCGCGCCCCTTGGCCTCCGCGCCGCTGGCGTGCATCACGAGCCGCTTGGCCGCCTCGTCGCGCTCGGTGATCTCGGCTGTGCCGCCGAAGTTCAGCCGTACCGGGCCCATCCGCACCGCGACCTGGCCCTGGTACTTGTCGCCGCCCAGGTCCTCGGTCAGCTCCGCGCCTGGCAGGCACGCGGCGACCTGCGGGATGTCCTGGAAGAACGACCAGACCTTGTCGACCGGCTGGGCGACCTCGAATTCGTTTCTGATCAGCATCGGGTCTCCGTCTTCGTGGTCAGGTAGGCACCGGGGTCACGCTCGAACGACTGCCGGCACCCGGCCGAGCAGAAGTAGTACGTGACGCCTTGGTGGGGCCGGGGATGGGCCGCCGGGCCCGGGGTCACGGTCATCCCGCACACCACGTCGGTGGCTGCCCCGGCTGGGGAGGCCGTGGCCGCCCGGGGCAGCAGGGCCCCGGACGCGCGGAGCTGGACCAGCTCGGCCAGGATGGCCACGGCGATCTCCCGGTGCGTGGTGGGCCCGAGGTCCAGGCCGGCCGGGACCCGGACCCGGTCCAGCTGGTCCTGGGGCAGGCCCCGGTCGGCCAGGTAGCCGAGCACGGCCGCGCCGCGCCGCGCCGACCCGACCAGGCCCAGGTAGGCCGGCCGGGCGGCGACCGCCTGCTCGACGGCCTCCTCGTCGCCGTGACCCTGGGTGGCCACCACCACCATCGACGTTTCGTCCGCGTCGGCGGCGGAGAACTCGGTGCCGTCCCGCACCGCGGCCCGCCAGCCCAGTGCCTGGGCCAGGCCGGCCAGCGTGCGCACCATCGGCGACCGGCCCACGATGACCAGGTGCGGGGCGGGCAGCACCGGCTCGATGTAGACCTCCAGCGCACCCTCGCTCTGGCACGAGATGGGCACCAGCGTCATCCCGTCGGGCACCGCGTCACCCCGGCGGCCGAACTGCTCCGGCGCGCCGAGCAGCAGCAGCCGGGGTACCCCCTCGGCGATCACCGCACGGGCCTCGCGGATCACCACCGGCTCGGCGCACGCGCCGCCGATCCAGCCGTGCAGCTCGCCGGACTCGGTGATGATGGCCCGCGCGCCCTGCTGCCCGGACGACGGGCCCTGCCGCCACACCACGGTGGCCAGCGCGAACGCCTGCCCGCGCCGGGTCAGCTCGCCGGCCTCCTGCAGCACGCCCAGGCCGGGCAGGCTGGCTTCCGCACCCGGGCTAGTCATCTGACCGCACGGGCGGCGCGCCGGACACGTCGTGCCGCTGGGTGATCGCTTCCCAGACCCGGTCCGGGAGCAGCGGCATGTCGATGTTCCGCACCCCGGTGCCATGCAGCGCGTCGAGCACCGCGTTGACGAACGCGGCCGGGCCACCGACCGCGGCGCACTCACCGATGCCCTTGGCCCCGATCGGGTGGTGCGGGCACGGCGTGACCACCTCGCTGTGCAGCTCGAAACCGGGTGTCTCCCAGGCCGTGGGGAGCAGGTAGTCCATGTAGTTCGAGCCGACGCAGTTGCCGTCCGCGTCGAACGTGATGAACTGCATGTTGGACATGGCGTAGGCCTCGGTCAGCCCGCCCATGATCTGGCCTTCGACGATCATCGGGTTGATCCGCACCCCGCAGTCATCCACCGCGACCATGTTCAGCACGTCCCACACCCCGGTGTCCGGGTCCACCTCGACGGTGACGATGTACACGGCGAACGGCCAGGTCAGGTTCGGCGGGTCGTAGTAGGCGGTGTTTTCCAGGCCGGGCTCCATGCCGTCCGGCATGTTGCTGTACGCGGCCATCGCGCACTCCTGGATGGTCACCCCGCGGTCCGGCGCGCTGCGCACGTAGAACCGGCCCAGCTCCCACTCGATGTCCTCCTCGGACACCTCCAGCAGGTGCGCGGCCAGCCGGCGGGCCTTGGCCCGGATCTTGCGGGACACCATGGCCACCGCCGCGCCCGCGACCGGCGTGCTGCGCGAGGCGTAGGTGCCCATGCCGAACGGGGCGGTGTCGGTGTCGCCCTCCTCGACGACCACGTCCTCGGCCGGGATGCCCAGCTCGTGCGCCACGATCTGGGCCCAGGTCGTCTCGTGCCCCTGGCCCTGGCCGCGCGCCCCGGTGCGGACGATGGCCTTGCCGGTCATGTGCACCTTGAGCTCGGCTGAGTCGAACATCTTGATGCCGAGGATGTCGTACTCCCGGCTGTTGCCCGCGCCGAGCGGCTCGGTCATGGTCGAGATGCCCAGGCCGAGCAGCCGTCCCCGGGCCCGGGCCTCCTCCTGCTGCCTGCGGAAGTCCGCGTACCCGATGGCCCGCAGGCCCACGTCCAGACACTTGGCGTACTGCCCGGAGTCGGTCAGGAAGCCGAACGGGGTGCGGTGCGGGAAGTCGCCGTCGGCCACGAAGTTCATCCGGCGGAACTCAGCCTGGTCCAGGCCCAGGTCGTCGGCGGCCGCCTGCATCATCCGCTCCTGGAAGAACATCGCCTCGGTGACCCGGAACGAGCACCGGTAGGCCACCCCGCCGGGGGCCTTGTTGGTGTACATGCCGCGCGCGGTCAGGTGCGCGACCGGGATGTCGTAGGCGGCGAACGCCGAGTGCATCAGGCCGATCTTGAACTTGCTGGGCTGGGCGTCGGAGAAGAACGCGCCGTGGTCGGCGTCGGTGTGCATCCGGACGGCCAGGATCTTGCCGTCCCGGCGCAGCGCCATCTCGCCGTCCAGGTACACGTCCCGGGCGAAGCCGGTGGAGATCAGGTTCCCGGACTTGTCCTCGATCCACTTGACCGGCCGTTCCAGCAGGATCGAGGCCAGGATCGAGCACACGTACCCCGGGTAGACCGGCACCTTGTTGCCGAACCCGCCGCCGATGTCCGGCGAGATGATCCGGATCATGTGCTCGGGCAGCTCGGCGACCAGCGCCACCGCGGCCCGGATGATGTGCGGCGCCTGGGTGGTCATGTACACGGTGAGCTTGGAGGTGGCCCGGTTGAAGTCGGCGATGGACCCGCAGCACTCGATCGGCGACGGGTGTGACCTGGGGTAGTGCAGCGTCAGCTTCGAGATCACGTCGGCCGCCGCGAACGCGGCCTCGGTGCCGGCCCCGTCGCCGACCTCCCAGTCGTAGATGACGTTGTCGGCCTGGTTCTCCTTGTCGTCCCGGATGACCGGCGCGCCGTCGGCCATGGCCTGGGCCGGGTTCACGATGACCGGCAGCGGCTCGTAGTCGACGTCGATGGCCTCGCAGGCGTCCTTGGCGATGTACGGGTCGTCCGCGATCACGCAGGCCACTTCCTGGCCCTGGAACCGCACTTTGTCGGTGGCCAGCACGGCCTGGGTGTCGTAGGACAGCGTCGGCATCCAGGCCAGGTTGCGGGTGGCCATCATCTCGCCGGTGAGCACCAGGTGGACACCGGGGATGTCCCACGCCTTGCTGGCGTCGATGGACTTGATCCGGGCGTGGGCCAGCGGGCTGCGCAGGATCTCCAGGTGCAGCATGCCGGGCAGCGTGATGTCGTCGGTGTAGTTGCCCTTGCCCCGGATGAACCGGTTGTCCTCGACCCGCTTCCGGCTCGCGCCCAGCCCGCCGATCTTGATCTCGTCGACTGCCTGTGACACTGCTCAGCCCTCCGCCCGCAGCTTGCCGGCCGCCCACAGCACCGACTTCACGATGTTCTGGTAACCGGTGCACCGGCACAGGTTGCCGGACAGCGCCCAGCGGACGTCCTCCTCGCCGGGGTCCGGGTTCTCATCCAGCAGCGCCTTGGCCGCCAGCATCATGCCCGGCGTGCAGAACCCGCATTGCAGCCCGTGCTCCTCCTTGAAGCCTTCCTGCAGTGGGTGCAGCTCGGCCGCCCCGGCCAGCCCCTCCACCGTGGTGATCTCGTGCCCGTCGGCCTGCACGGCCAGCATGGTGCACGACTTCACCGGCCGGCCGTCCACCAGCACGGTGCACGCGCCGCAGTTGGTGGTGTCGCATCCCATGTGCGTCCCGGTCAGCCCGAGACCGCGGCGGATCAGGTGGGCCAGCAGCAGCCGCGGCTCGACCTCGGCGATCTTCTTCTGGCCGTTGATGGTGAACTTGATCCGGCGGACTGGCACGCTGGCCGCTGCCCCGGCCTCGTCGCCATGGTCCTCAAAAACAACCGTCATGTCAGGCTGCCCTCTCCTCGGCATCGCGGCTGAGGATGCGGGCCACGAACGTGCGCACCATGTGCCGCTTGTACTCCGCGCTGCCGCGATGGTCGGTCCGCGGCCGGGCCGCCGCCGCGGCCAGGTCCGCGGCCTGCCCGATGGACTCGGCGGTGAGTGGCTGCCCGGTCAGCGCGGCCGCGGCGTCACTGGCCGCGATGGTCGAGCCGCCCACCCCGGTCAGCCCGATGCCGGCCCGGGTCACCACGGCGCCGCTGGTCTCCACGGCCACCGCCACGCCGACGGTAGCGAAGTCGCCGACCCTCCGTTCCAGCTTCAGATACCCGCCCGAACGCTCGCCACGGGCCGGCGGGATGACCGCCTCGACCGCGATCTCATCGGGCTCGAGCACGTTCTCGAACGGCCCGGTGACGAACGCGGCCAGCGGGATGGCGCGCCGCCCGGCCGGGCCCTGGGCGATCACCGAGCCGCCCAGCGCGGTCACCACCGAGGCCCAGTCGCCCTGCGGGTCGGCGTGGCACAGCGAGCCGACCAGGGTGCCCCGGGTGCGCACGATGGGGTCGGCGATCAGCGGTGCGGCCGCGGCCATGGTGGGCTGGCTGCTCTTGAGCAGCGCCGAGCGTTCCAGGTCGGCGTGCCGGCACAGCGCGCCGATGCGCAGCGTGCCGTCCGGGTCGGCCTGGTGGTAGCCCAGCCCGGGCACGTTGTTGATGTCCACCACCAGGTCGGGCGCGGCGAAACGCAGCTTCATCAGCGGGACCAGGCTCTGCCCGCCGGCCAGCACCTTGGCGTAGTCCCCGCCGTCGTGCAGCAGGGTGATGGCCTCACTGAGCGACCGGGGGGCCTCGTAGCGGAACCGGGAAGGGTACACCGCGGTCAGTCCGATTCCGGGTCGGGCACGGCCACCGGCAGCGTGTCCTCGGTGGGGTCTGGCCGTGGCTCCTGGTGCGGGGGCCAGGGCCCGGCCACCGGCTGGCTGGCGATCTTGAGATAGTCCATCAGCTCAGGCCAGGCCCAGACGGTCGGGCTCTTCCCGGTCTTCGGCGTGTGCTCGACGAGTTCGAACAGCCGGGGATTGCCCCGGCTGTGCCCGTCGGACTCTATCCGCATGTCCACGCTCCCTTGCGTGAGTCAGCTGGGAGTGACTTGTGCGACATGATCGGCCCCCGGACATATCGGGCGCAACCGTCGAATAAGGGGATGCTTAACTAGCCCGGGGGGCGACCTCCCTGGACCCCGGATCGACGCTTCGCGCCGAACGCCGCTCGGCGGGCACCCGCCTGTGGCGGGCCCCGCCTCGGCCAGCGCGATGCTGCCTCAGCTTCCCTCAGCTCCAGATGGTGACGTACACCGGCGGCCGGAACCGGGACGGCGGCACGCCAGCCGCCGGCGAGCGCATCAGCTGCATCGCTTCCGTGGTGCCCAGGAACCGGCGCAGCGAGCTGGCCGCCGTGCTGCGGTGCTGGCGTTCCAGCAGGGTCGCGTGCCAGCACGCGCTGACCGGGGCGCCGGGCACGTCGACCAGGGACAGCTCACCGCGGCGCAGCTGCTGGGCGACCAGGTGCTCGACGGCTGGGGCCACCCCGGCCCCGTCCGCGGCGGCCGACCAGGCCGCGGTCTGGTTGGGGAACACCCGGATCATGCGGTCCGGGACCCGGAGCCCGGCCAGCAGCTGCCCGGTGTCACTGCCCGGGTCGGTGCCGGACGGGTCGACCAGCCAGCGCCACTGATGCGGGGCGCCACGGTGCCGGGGCTGCGCGGCGGTGACCACCACCAGGCGGTAGCGGAACACCGGCTCGCTGACCACGGGCAGCGCCGGGTCGCTGCTCACCTCGGGCCCGATGGCCAGGTCGGCCAGCCGGTTGGCCACCAGCACACCCATCTCGTTGCTCACCGCGACCCCGGCCGACACCTCCAGCGCGCCGGCGAACCGGCGGGTGAACGACTCCATCAGCGGGCTGACCACGAACTCGGCCAGGGTGGACGTGGCTACCACGCGAAGCTGCTCGGGTGCGCCCTGGGCGGCCCGGACCGCCGCGTGCGCCTCGGCCCCGAGCACCACGATCTGCGACGCGGTGGCCAGCAGCCGGGATCCGCCCGGGGTCAGGGTCATGCCGCCCGGCCCCCGGCTGACCAGCTGGTCGCCGAGGTGCTGGCGGAGCGCGGTGAGCGCCTGGGACACCGCGGACTCGCTGACCCCGAGCGCGCTGGCCGCCGATGTGACCGAGCCCAGCCTGGCCACCAGGACGAACGCGTTGAGTTGGGTGAGGGTCATAACACGTCTGATTATCGCTCGCCGGCCGGATGCGCTCGTAAACTGCGAACGAATCAGCCCAGGGAGGGGTGGATGCAGGTCCCGGCGTTCGTCGAGTACGAGAAGGCGGCCAGCGTCGAGCACGCGCTCACCCTGCTGGCCCGGTTCGGCCCCGAGTCGCGCGTCCTGGCCGGCGGGCACAGCCTGATCCCGATGATGAAGCTCCGGCTGGCCCAGCCGGAGACGCTGATCGATATCAACGGGCTGACCGAGCTGAGCTTCATCAAGGTGACCGGGGGCGAACTGTGCATCGGGGCGCTGGCCCGGCACGCCGAGCTGCTGGCCGACCCGGCGGCCGGCCAGCACTTCGCCATCCTGCACGACGCGGAGCGGGTCATCGCCGACCCCATCGTGCGGAACTGGGGCACGGTCGGTGGCTCGCTGTGCCAGGCCGACCCGTCCGAGGACCTGTCCGCCGCGTTCGCCGCGCTCAAGGCGACCATGGTCATCCGGTACCCGGACGGCACCCGGACGGTGCCCGCCCGGGACTTCCACACCGGGCCGTACGAGACCGTGGTGGCGCCCGGCGAGCTGCTCACCGAGATCCGGGTGCCGATCCGGCCCGGTGGCGGCAGCGCCTACCAGAAGGTGGGCCGGCGGGTCGGTGACTGGCCGGTCGGCGCGGCCGGCGCGGCGCTGTGGCTGGCCCCCGGCGGCCCGCCGGTGATCGAGGATGCCGGGATCGGGCTGACCGCGGTGGGCGCGGCGCACTTCGCCGCGGCCGAGGCCGAGGAGTTCCTGCGCGGGGCCCCGGCCACCGGGGAGAGCTTCGCCCAGGCCGGCCAGATCGCGGCCGAGCACTGCCGGCCGGTCCCCGACCAGCGCGGCCCGGCCGACTACAAGCGGCACCTGGCCCGGGAGCTGACCGTCCGGGCGCTGCGCCGGGCGCTGGCGCGGGCGCAGCGGGACGCGTGACGTGCAGATCACCGTGACGGTCAACGGGACTGGCTACACCCGGGACGTGGAGCCGCGGCTGCTGCTCATCCACTTCCTCCGCGACGAGCTGCGGCTGACCGGCTCACACTGGGGCTGTGACACCTCGAACTGCGGGGCTTGCGTGGTGTGGCTGGACGGGACGCCGGTCAAGTCGTGCACGGTGCTGGCCGCCATGGCTGACGGGCGCCAGGTGCGCACGGTAGAAGGGCTGGCCGCTGCCGGGCGGCTCGACCCGGTGCAGCAGGGCTTCGCCGAATGCCACGGGCTGCAGTGCGGGTTCTGCACCCCGGGCATGATGATGACCGCCCGCTGGCTGCTCGACCACAACCCGCGGCCCACCGCGGCGGAGGTGCGCGAGGCGCTGTCCGGCCAGCTCTGCCGGTGCACCGGCTACGAGAACATCGTCCGGTCCGTGCTCTGGGCCGCCGCCCTGGTCCGGGGGGACGCCCCCCTGGACCCCCCGCCGAAGCCTGAGGAAGCCATGTGAACAGCGCATACGGTCGCCTACCACGCAAGGAGGATGCCCGCCTCGTGCGCGGCCTCGGCACATTCACCGACGACATCGCGCTGCCCGGGATGCTGCACGGCGCCATCCTGCGCAGCCCGCTGGCGCACGCCCGGATCTGCTCGCTTGACACCACCGCGGCCGAGGCCCATCCCAGGGTCCGCGCCGTTATCACCGGCGCCACCCTGGCCGAACGCCAGCTGGCCTGGATGCCGACCCTGTCCCGCGACGTGCAGGCGGTGCTGGCCACCGACAAGGTGCGGTTCCAGGGCCAGGAGGTGGCGTTCGTGGTGGCCGAGGATGGTTACGCGGCCCGGGACGCGCTCGAGCTCATCGACGTGGAGTACGAGCCGCTGCCGGTGGTGGCCGACGCGACCCGGGCGCTGGACCCGGACGCCCCGGTGATCCGCGACGACCTGGCCGGGCAGCGGGACAACCACATCTTCGACTGGTCGGCCGGGGACCAGGCCGCCACCGACGCCGTGTTCGCGGCCGCGGACGTGATCGTCAGCCAGGACATGCTCTACCCGCGGTCCCATCCGGCCCCGCTGGAGACGTGCGGCATCGTGGCCGACCTGGACCCGGTGTCCGGGAAGCTCACCCTGTGGACCACCAGCCAGGCCCCGCACGCGCACCGCACCATGTACGCGCTGCTGGCCGGGCTGCCCGAGCACAAGATCCGGATCATCTCGCCGGACATCGGCGGCGGGTTCGGCAACAAGGTGCCGCTCTACCCCGGCTACCTGTGCGCCGTGGTCGGCTCGATGCTGACCGGCCAGCCGGTCAAGTGGGTGGAGGACCGGTCGGAGAACCTGATGTCCACCGCGTTCGCCCGGGACTACCACATGCACGGCGAGATCGCGGCCACCCGGGACGGCCGGATCCTTGGCCTGCGGGCCCGGGTACTGGCCGATCACGGCGCGTTCAACGGTTCGGCCCAGCCGACCAAGTTCCCGGCCGGGTTCTTCCACATCTTCACCGGGTCCTACGACCTGCAGGCCGCGTGCTGCGAGGTCACCGGGGTGTACACGAACAAGGCCCCGGGCGGCGTAGCGTACTCCTGCTCGTTCCGCATCGCCGAGGGCGTGTACCTGGTGGAGCGGATGGTGGACCTGCTGGCCGCCGAGCTGGGCCTGGACCCGGCCGGGCTGCGGATGCGCAACCTGATCCGGCCCGAGCAGTTCCCGTACACCTGCCCGACCGGCTGGGAGTACGACTCCGGGGACTACCCGCGGGCACTTCAGCTGGCCCTGGACATGGCCGGCTACGACGCGCTGCGCCGGGAGCAGGCGGAGAAGCGGGCGCGCGGCGAGCACATGGGCATCGGGCTGAGCTGCTTCACCGAGGGGGTGGGCGCCGGGCCGCGCAAGCACATGGACATCCTCGGCCTGGGCATGGCCGACGGGGCGGACCTGCGCGTGCACCCGACCGGCACGGCCGTGCTGGGGATTTCCTGCCAGACCCAGGGCCAGGGGCACGAGACAACGTTCGCCCAGCTGGTGGCCGAGGAACTGGGGCTGTCCCCGGCCGACGTCGAGGTCGTGCACGGGGACACCGACCGCACCCCGTTCGGCCTGGGCACCTACGGCTCGCGGTCCACGCCGGTGTCCGGCGCGGCCGCGGTGGTGGCCGCCCGCAAGGTCCGGGAGCGGGCCCGGATTGTGGCCGCGGCCATGCTGGAAGCGGCGCCGGAAGACCTGGAGTGGGCCAGCGGCCGGTGGCAGGTGCGCGGCGACCCGGAACAGGGCCGGACCATCGCCGAGATCGCGATGGCCGCGCATTCCGGGCTGGACCTGCCCGCCGGGGTGGACGGGCACCTGGACGCGGGCACGGTGTACAACCCGCCCAACCTCACCTACCCCTACGGGGCGTACATCTGCGTGGTCGACCTCGACCCGGGTACCGGCGAGGTGACCGTGCGCCGGTTCGTGGCCGTGGACGACTGCGGGGTGCGGATCAACCCGATGATCGTGGAGGGCCAGGTGCACGGCGGGCTGGCCGATGGCGTGGGCATGGCCCTGATGCAGGCCATCACGTACGACACCCAGGGGAACTGCCTGGCCGGCTCGTTCATGGACTACCTGCTGCCCACGTCGGTGGAGTGCCCGTCCTGGGAACTCGGCGAGACGGTCACCCCGTGCCCGCACCACCCGGTCGGGGCCAAGGGCGTGGGCGAGTCGGCCACCGTGGGCTCCCCGCCCGCCGTGGTCAACGCGGTGATGGACGCGCTCCGCCCGTTCGGTGTCCGGCACGCCGACATGCCGCTCACCCCAGCCAACGTCTGGTCGGCCATGCAGGGTCGGCCCCTGCGCACCGATCTCGCGGATTGACCCGGGGGAAGGCGCGGCCCTGGCGCGGTGAGTTAGGCCCCGCGGGCGGGGCACAATCAACCGCGCTGATGGCGGCGGCGATCGCGGGGGCCCAGGGGGGTCGCCCCCCAGGGCAAAATGGGGCTATGCAGGAATCCTCCGGCATCGCGGACCGGCTGCCTGACGTCGCGACGCTGATGCGCGACCTCGACGCGGCCGGCTACCTGGCCGAGGAACCGCTCGGCGTGGCCCTGTTCCTGGCCGCCCGGATGGGCCAGCCCATCCTGCTCGAAGGCGAGCCCGGGGTGGGCAAGACCGAGGCGGCCAAGGCGCTGGCCGGGGCGCTGGACACGCCGCTGATCCGGCTGCAGTGCTATGAGGGGCTGACCGCCGCCGAGGCGCTCTACGAGTGGAACTACCCGCGCCAGCTGCTGGCCATCCGGCTGGCCGAGGCCCGCGGTGAGCAGCTGCGCGACGCCGACCTGTTCAGCGCCGAGTACCTGCTGGCCCGGCCGCTGCTGGCCGCGCTGGACCACCCGGGCCCGCGGCCCGCCGTGCTGCTCATCGACGAGGTGGACCGGGGCGACGACGAGTTCGAGGCGTTCCTGTTCGAGCTGCTGGCCGAGGCCGCGGTCACCATCCCGGAGCTGGGCACCCGGCGTGCCACCCATCCGCCGGTCGTGGTGCTGACGTCCAACCGCACCCGGGACCTGCACGACGCGCTGAAACGGCGCTGCCTGTACCACTGGATCGAGTACCCGGACACCGACCGGGTGGCGGCCATCATCCGCCGCCGGGTGCCCGCCGCGGCCGCCCCGCTGGCCAGCCAGGTGGCCCGCGGCATCACCCGGCTGCGCGGCCTCGACCTGGCCAAGCCCCCCGGTGTGGCCGAGGCGATCAGCTGGGCCGAGGCCCTGGTCGTGCTCGGCGCGGACCACATCGACGAGGCGGTGACGGCGCAGACAGCGGGCGTTGTGCTGAAGTATTCCGAGGACCTGCAGGTGCTCAGGGCGGTCGGCTTCGCGGCCGCGGCCAGCGACGGTGACTGACGACCTGGCCCTGGTCGCCGCGCGGTTCGGCGCCGCGCTGCGCGGCGCGGGGGTGCCCGCCGGCCCGGCGCGGTGCGCGCGGTTCGCGGCCGCGGTCACAGTGGCCCGGCCAGCCACCCGGTACCAGCTGTACCTGTGCGCGCTGGCCACCATGGTGTCCGGGCAGGCCCAGCTGGAGCCGCTGCGCCGGGTGTTCGCGGACTTCTTCGGCGGCACCGGCGAGGAGCAGGTGCCACCGGGCGCGGCGGACATGCCGCGGCCTGTCCGGGGCACGCCGGATGACCTGCTGGCCGAGGCGGCCCGGGTGGCCCAGCAGCACGGGCTGTCAGACCGGGACGGGCAACATGATGGGGCGGCGCCGGATGGGCCGGCCGCGGGCGGCCCGGGCGGCACCGGGCGGGCCCCGGTGGCCGGTGGCCAGGCGGCGCAGGACGAGGACCAGGATGGGACCGGGATCCCGGCGCTGGCCAGCCGGGCGGAACGGCTGGCGGGCACCGACTTCGCCGAGCTGACCCCCGGGGAGCTGCAGGCGCTGGCCGGGCTGATGCGCCAGCTCACCCTGGCCGTGCCGCTGCGCCGCTCCCGGCGGTACCGGCCGACGTCCCGTGGCCGGCACACCGACGTGCGCAGCACGCTGCGCCAGGCCAGGCGCACCGGGGGGCACCCGCTGCGGCTGGCCCGCCGCGCGCCGGCCATGCGGCCGCGGCAGCTCATCGTGCTGTGTGACATCTCCGGGTCGATGGAGCCGTACGCGCGGGCCATGCTGCAGTTGCTGTACTGCGCCGCGGGCGGGGCCGGGGCCGAGGTGTTCACGTTCGCCACCCGGCTGACCCGGCTCACCCCGGCGCTGGCCCACCTGCCCGCCGGGCAGGCCCTGCGGCAGGCCGGGCAGGCCGCGCCGGACTGGCTGGGCGGGACCCGCATCGGCGCTGCGCTGCAGGAGTTCAACGACACCCGGGGGCGGCCTGGGCTGGCCCGCGGCGCGGTCGTGCTGATCATCTCGGACGGCTGGGACACCGGCGACCCGGCCGTGGTGCGCCGCGAGATGCAGCGGCTGTCCCGGGTGGCGCACCGGATCATCTGGGTCAACCCGCGGACCAAGAACGAGCACTACCGCCCGCTGGCCGGCGGCATGGCCGCGGCGTGGCCGTTCTGCGACGCGGTGGTGAGTGCGCATTCGGTGCATGCCCTGGACGAGCTGACCGAGGCGCTGGCCCACCCGTCCCGGCACCGCCCGTCGTCTCTGGACGGCACCCGCCGGCTGCCCGCGTCTGAATAGCGGTGCCGCCCGGGCCGGGGTTTAGTGCTTAGCGGACTTAGGGTAGTTAGGCGGTGGCTTAGCGTATAGGGACGGGAAGGCCGGGGACATCATGAGTGCGCCAGCCGGCACGGACCTGAAGACCGGCACGACCCCCGCGGTCCCGCGGCGGGCGGTGCTCAGCACCGGGGCCCCGGCCGGGGCCGGGCTGGCTGGGCCCAAGGCGATCCGGGCGGCGGTAGCCGGGCGGCGGGCCGAAGTGGCGGGCACGGTGGCGGGCAGGCCCGCGGTGGCCCGGGATCCGGTGTACTTCTTCGCCGACCCCAGCATGAACGTACAGACGCTGTTCACCCTGGGGGCGGCCGGGTACGGGGCAGCCGAGTACGGCGAGGTGGCCACGGCCGTGGCCGGCGTGTACAGCGGCGGCGGCAGCTATGACAGTTTCTACGCTGCGTTCCGGGCCATGGGGCTGCTGGTCAGCGGGTTCGGGCACCAGGCGCTGGGCCGGGGCAGCCGGGCCGCGGCCCGGGGCGCGTTCCTGCGCGCGGCGAGTTACCTAGCCAGCTCGCTCTACGTGGCCGTTGGCACCAGCCACCCGCGGCGCCAGGCGGCGGCGTACCGGGCCATGAACGAATGCTGGGTGCGGGCCGCCGGGCTGCTGGAGCCGGCCGGCGAGCTGGTGCACATCCCGTACTGGCGGACCACCATGCCGGGCTGGCTGCTGCGCCCGCCCGGCGTCCCGGCCGGGGCCCGGCGGCCGACCATCATCTTCAACAACGGCAACGACGCACAGAACATCGGCCTGTACGTGTATGGCGCGGCCGAGGCGACCGCGCTCGGCTATAACGCGCTGCTGTTCGAGGGCCCCGGGCAGGGGTCCATGCTGTTCCTGCGCGGCACCCCGTTCCGGCCTGACTGGGAGGCCGTGATCACCCCGGTCGTCGACTACCTGCTGGGCCGGCCGGACGTCGATCCCGGGCGCATCGCGCTGGTCGGCTGGAGCCAGGGCGGCGCGCTGGCCGCCCGGGCCGCGGCGTTCGAGCGCCGGCTGGCCGCGCTGGTGCTGGACCCTGGCGTGTCCGACTTCATGGCCGCGTTTCACCTGCCGCCGCCGCTGGTCGAGCTGGCCCGGTCGCACCCGGCCGAGGCGAACCACACCTGGGCCAGCATCTTCGCCCGGCTGCCGGCCAGTGCCCGGTTCGCGTTCACCAAGAGCAGCTACCCGTTCCGCCAGCCGACGTTCTCGGCCCTGGTCCGGGCGCTCGGCGAGTACGGCACGGCGGCCTACCTGCCCAAGGTCACCGCGCCGGCGCTGGTCACCCAGTACCAGGGCGAGACCGCGTTCCCGGGCCAGGGCACCGAGGTGGCGCGGCTGCTCCGGTCGGCCAATACGCTGCACGAGTTCACCGCCGCCACCGGCGCCCAGTTCCATGACGCCCCGATGGCCCCGCAGCGGCGCAATCAGGTGCTATTCGACTGGCTGGGCGGGATCCTGTAGCCGGGCTGGGTTCCGCCGGGCCGATTAAGGCAGCCGTCCGGGCATCCATTAAGAACCGCACTAAATGCGGCAGCCGGACTCATTCGCGGTGCGCCGGATTACCCGCCCTTCCACAATGCCACGTGATATGTTCGTTATCCGAGTTCAGCTGAAGTGAGCCATTCCGGTCCCGGTGGCGCGCCTGCGCCGGGCTGATGATCGTGACCTGGTCGCCGGCCCGGGCGTGCCGGCCGCGGCGGCGCGTGATCCACCAGCCCGGCACGCCCAGTACCAGCACCGGCACGCCGATGGCGAAGATCAGCCGCAGTACGCCGAGCTGGTGCAGGTCGAACGGGACCAGCTGGTGGGTCATCCGGGCCGCGTAGAGCAGCGTGGCGGCCGCCGCGGTGGCCCAGGGGAACCGCCATCTGGTCAGCACCAGGTCGACCACGATCGTGCCGAGCACCGCGCCGGACGTGTAGTAGCCGTACACGCCGGGGTCGAGCAGGATCCGCGCCGCGACCGCGACCAGCAGCACGGCCGGCCAGCGGCCGCGCCGCACCGCCAGCAGGCCCGCCGCGGCACCGAGCGCGAGCTGGGCCGACCGGTCCCACCAGGGCGTCCGGGGAGACATCACGCCGAGCACCCGCAGCGCAGACGACGGGTCGTTCGGGATGCTGAAGCGCGCCGCGGTCAGCGTGTGCGGATCGGCGGCCAGGAACGGCAGCCAGGCCGCCGCCACCCCGCCCGTGAACGCGCTCAGCGCGGCCAGCCACTGCCGCCGCGGCAGCGCGAAGATCAGCGCGACGAACGCCGCCGCCCACGGCTTCGCATCCGTGGCCGCGGCCAGGGCCAGCCCGGCCCACACCGGGTTGCGCCGGGCCACGGCGTGCAGGGCAGCCACCGAGAAGCACAACGCGAGCAGGTCGTCGAGGTGCGCGAAGTGCGTGGTCAGCTCGGTCCACACGGGCAGGAAGAACAGCCCGGCCAGGAACAGCCGGCTGTGCTTGCCGCGTTCGGCCGGGGGCAGCAGCCGCCACACGGCCCACAGCACCACCGGGCCGGTGGCCGACATCAGCGCCACGGCCGCGATCTCGCCCTGGCCAGGGCCGGTCAGCCGCAGCACCCCCGAGGCGGCCAGCGCCAGCGGGCCGATCTGCAGACCGGGGTGGGCCGCGTAGAGCTGCAGCCCGGTGCCCATCCCGGTGCCGAACAGCAACTGGCCGCCCTGAGCGAAGAAGTGCCAGGACTGCCCGGTCATCTTGAGCGCCAGCTGCCAGGCGACCCAGACGGCGGTCCACGGCCAGAGCAGCCACCACGGCCAGCCCACCCGGGCCCGCGCCCGGGCCGGCCCGGGTCCCCGGGGCGGGTCCGGCGCTGCGGCCGGCGGGTCCTTGAACCAGTCCTCCAGCCAGGGGTCGTAGGCTGCCTCCCGGACCGGGGGCCACGGGCTGCCCGGCGGTGGCCAGGTCCCGTTCCCCGGCATCGAGGGGTGGTCGCCGGCCAGCCACGGGCTGGCCGGCGCGGGCGGGACCGGGGGATGCAGGTACCCCGGCGGGGCTGGCAAGGCCTCCTTGGCTAGGTTGGTGCTGCCCCTCATAGGCCGGGGACGGCCTTTTCGCGGAAAATCACGCGCACCAGTATCCACGGGCGCACGCGGGAAATCGGGCAATCGGCTAATTCCATGGGCACCGGGGACGCATCCTTTCCGTGCCGGTAAGAAATCCGTAAGAAGTGGTAATGATTCACGCCGCGCCGTGCCGTGCGGGGCGGGAAATCCCGTTGCGGGCCGCGCGGCTGACCTGGTTACCTCGGAGCGAGCCGGCCGGCCGCTGGAGGGGGAACTGAGGTGGGTCACGTCGAGGTGGCGCACCTGCACCACGCGCTGCCAGATGGACGGGTGCTGCTCGACGACGCCTCGTTCCGGGTCGGTGAGGGGTCGGTGGCCGCGCTGGCCGGGCCGAACGGGGCGGGCAAGACCACGCTGATCCGGCTCATCGCGGGCGACGTGGCCGCGCAGTCCGGCACGGTCACGGTGAGCGGCGGGCTGGGCGTGATGCGGCAGTTCGTCGGGGGGCTCCGGGGGGTCGCCCCCCCGGGTGAACAGAGCGTCGGGGGGCTGCGGCGGGACGGGAGCACCATCCGGGACCTGCTGGTGTCGGTGGCCGTGCCGCGGGTGCTCGAGTCCGCGGCCCGGCTGGACGCGGCCGAGCGGGCGATGGCGGCGCGCGACGACGAGCGGACCCAGTTGCGTTACGCCGCGGCGCTGGCCGACTGGGGTGACGCGGGCGGTTACGACGCCGAGGTGCTCTGGGACACCTGCTGCGTGGCGGCCCTCGGCATCGGTTACGAACGGTGCCGGGACCGGGACGTGGGCACGCTGTCCGGCGGCGAGCAGAAACGGCTCGTCCTGGAGGCGCTGCTGCGCGGCCCGGCTGAGGTGCTGCTGCTCGACGAGCCGGACAACTACCTGGACGTCCCGGGCAAGGAGTGGCTGGAGCAGCAGCTCGTCCAGACCCGGAAGACCGTGCTGATGGTCAGCCACGACCGGGAACTGCTGGCCCACACGGCGCGGCGGATCATCACCGTCGAGGACGGCCGCCTGTGGGTACACGCTGCCGGGTTCGCCAGCTATCCGCAGGCCCGGCGGGACCGCATCGACCGGCTGGACGAGTTGCGCCGCCGCTGGGACGAGCAGCACGAACGGCTGAAACAGCTGGTCCGGACGCTGCGGCAGAAGGCCTCCTACAACGCCGATATGGCGTCGCGGCTGCAGGCCGCAGTGACCCGGCTGCGGCGTTTTGAAGAAGCAGGCCCGCCCGAGCTGGCGCCCCGGGAGCAGAGCGTGCGGATGCGGCTCCGCGGCGGGCGCACCGGCAAGCGGGCGGTGATCTGCGAAGACCTGGAGCTGACCGGGCTGATGCACCCGTTCGGCCTCGAGGTCTGGTACGGCGACCGGGTGGCCGTGCTCGGCTCCAACGGGTCGGGCAAGTCGTCGTTCCTGCAGTTGCTCGGCGGGGCCGGGGTGCCGCACCAGGGGGTGGCCCGGCTCGGTGCGCGGGTGGTACCCGGGCTGTTCGCCCAGACGCATGCGCGGCCGGATCTGGCCGGCCGGTGCCCGGCCGAGATCCTGGTCAGCGAGCACGCGCTGGCGCGCAACGAGGCCATGGCCGCGCTGGCCCGGTACGAGCTGCAGTTCTGCGCGGACCAGCCGTTCGGCACGATGTCCGGCGGGCAGCAGGCCCGGCTGCAGATCCTGCTCCTCGAACTGGCCGGGGTGACCCTGCTGCTGCTCGACGAGCCGACCGACAACCTGGACCTGGCCAGCGCCGAGGCGCTGCAGCAGGGCCTGGAGTCCTACCAGGGCACGGTGCTGGCGGTCACCCACGACCGGTGGTTCGCCAAGTCGTTCGACCGGTTCCTGGTGTTCGGCGGGGACGGCGAAGTATACGAGGCGGACGCCCCGGTGTGGCGAGAGACTCGCGTGGCCAGGCCCGGGTAAGCACAGCGCTGCTAGGCTGCATGGTGCGCAGGGAGCTCGGCCGACCCTTCCCGGGCCCGGCTCCGGGACAGCCGAGGTGAAGGGGTCCGCACCGTGAAGAAGCTACTTTTGCTCGCCCTGGCGGGGCTTGGCATTTTCGCCCTGTGGCGGAAGGTCCAGGCCGACCGCGCCGAGCTTGACCTCTGGACAGAGGCGACCACCAGCGACGATTAGGCGAGAATCGGCCCAGTCCCAGCTGGGCCGGCAGACGGGGGTTCCAGTGAGCAGCGCGGCACCGGTCACGCTGTTGTGCTGCGGCATGCTCGGCGTCGCCGCCGACGACGGCGGCATTCTGGAGCGGGCCTTCGCAGAAGCGTTTGCCACCCAGGGCATCGTCCCCGGGACCGCCGCCTACGCCCGGAGCATGGTGCACGTCCACCAGACCCGCGGGCAGCCGGCCGTGGACGTGTTCCGCGCCCTGTTCCCGGACGCGCCGGGGCGGGCCGAGGCCGCCGAGCTCGCGTTCGACCGGTCCTACCGGCTGGCCGTGGACCGGTCTGGCCTGGCCCCGATGCCGGGCGCGGCCGAGGCGCTGGACCAGATCCGCGGCTCCGGGATCCGGGTCTGCCTGCTCACCGGCCTGTCCCGCAGCCTGCTCGGCCTGGTCCTGGACACGCTGGGCTGGTGGCGGGCGGTTGACCTGGTGCTGTGCCCGGAGGACGCACCGCGCGGCTACCCGTGGCCCGACGCCATGCTGTGCGCCATGCTCCGGCTCGGCGTGACCGACGTCCGGGAGGCGGCCTACGCGGGCGGCACGGAGAGTGGCGTGCTGTGCGGCAAGCGGGCCGGCGCATCGATCGTGGCCGGCGTGCTGACCGGCGGGCACACGCGGGAGCGGCTGCGCCGGGCCGGGGCTACGCACTTGCTGGGCAGCATCGCCGAGCTGCCCGGGGTGCTGGAGACGGCGGAGCCGGTGATCGACCCAGCCGCGCGGTCGGCGGAGGGAACGGGGGCCGGGCCCGGAGCCGGAGCGGGAGCCGGGACCGGAGCGGGAGGGCCGGGCGTGGTTCCGCCACCCACCACAGCGCCAGTGATGCCACCCCCTGAGCAGGTACCCTGATACCGCCGTCGCGCGGGGCTATAGCTCAGCTGGAAGAGCACCTGCTTTGCAAGCAGGGGGTCAGGGGTTCGAGTCCCCTTAGCTCCACCCAGGTCAGACCAATTTATCGAATGCTTGTGCAGCTGACTTTAGGCGAGTACAGCAGCAAAGTACAGCAGTAGGCGCACGCGGCGGGTACGCGGCGGGCAGCAGCGCAGCCGACAGTCCTAGCGCGCGCGCTCCCAGCGCACTTACCGGGTCCACGGGCCGTCAACGGGTCTCGGCAGAGACTGCCCTGGCGACAGCCGGAAGGGTGGATGTCTCACAGCCGTCTCCCACAGTTTCTAAGCGATCTCGTGAATCCTGGCTGGCGCGACTATGAACGGACGCCCTCCGGGCCAGCGCATCGGCCGTCCAGTGACGAGCCGCTCTTCTGACCCTGGACGGGCGCGGGGTCCTAGGAGGAAACGTGCCTGCATGTCACACTGACGGCGTGGCTGTGACGATCCTCGATCGTGAGATGTACAGCGAGACCAAAGCTGCCCGCCTTCTGCGGGTAGCGCCTTCCACGCTGCACTGGTGGCTGGAGGGCCGTCCGCCGAAGTACCGACCGGTCATCCGGGCGGAGTCCACGAACTCGCGCACTGTGACGTGGGCCGAGTTCGTCGAGGCCGGCCTGCTGCGCTCCTACCGGCGTGACCACGACGTGCCCCTTCGGGAGCTACGGGACTTTATCGACCGGCTGCGCGACAAATTCGAGGTCCCCTACCCGCTCGCCGACCGGCGCCCCTACGTCGGCCCGGGCCGTCGGCTGCTTATCGACCTGCAGGACCGCAGCCACTTGGACCCAGACTTCTGCCTGGTAGCGGTCGTCAATGGCCAGGAGGTCTTGACGGCCCCTGGCGAGGAGTTCTTTGAGCGGGTCGAATGGTTGGGCGATGAACCAGTCAGCTGGCGACCCAGTGAGGATTCCGCCTCGCCGGTGCGGATCAATCCGTTGGTGCGCTTCGGTATGCCCGCGGTCGGCGGTGTATCCACGGAGGCCATTGCCGGCGAGCTGGAGGGCGGGGCGTCCATCGAGGAAGTCGCCGACGACTTCGGCCTTGACCTTGCCGCTGTGCGCTGGGCACACAGCTATGAGCTAGTCCAACAAGCGGCGTGATCGACCGGACGGCGCAGGTCCGCTTCTACGTGGACGCGGATATCCGCGGGCTTGGGCTGATCCTGGGTGCCTTGCGCAACGACCTCACGTATCCAGCTGACCCTGGTGCGGTCATCTACAAGCGCAAGCGTCCCGAATGCCCGATCACGAGCACCGACGTGCTCGACCAGGAGTGGATACCTGTCGTCGCCGCCAGGGGCTGGCTGATTATCACCCGTGACAGCAAGATCATCGAGAACCGGAACGAGATCAACGCCGTCCGCGAGAACGGCGCGAAGATGGTGGCCCTGAACCAGCAGGACGCACGGACGAAGTGGGGCCAACTCGAAGTGTTCATGACGCGGTGGCGGGACATCGAACCGCTCACCGCCGAGCCAGGCCCGTTCATCTGGCGAGCATCGCGGACGGCGATGACACAGATCTCCCTTGACTCCTGAGGCGTCCCGGTGCGAGCGATCCACCTAGCGCTGGATAGTGACTCGCTGACTATGTGGGATAACCGCCAACGCGGCTTCAGTCACCTCGTTGAGGCTTATCGCCAGCTTCCCGATCATGTGCACAGTCGACGCATTCTCGTATTAGATGTTAACAACCCGGATGTCTCAGTCCTGCAGGGCAATCAACGGATCATTACGGATGAAGTGGTCCAGCGTGTTTGCCACCTTCAAATGAGGAGCCGAGCCCAAGGCGGCCTCGGCTTTGACTTGCGGATAGCTTGGCAGCCACAGAGCAATCGCGACGTGTCTGACCTGTTGGTCATCGACGACAAAGAGACTTGCTCAATCGAGACCTACGGACATGGTACTTTTGGAGACCTCGAAGTCTCTGTTAACCCGGTCGTCGTAGGGACCCGGATTCACCAGTTTGAGGACTTGTGGACAGATTCAGTCCCAGCGAGGCACTGCCTGCCTCCGCAGGGTTCCGCTAGCTCAACATAGCTGTCGCGCGCCCGCCCATGTTCGGCGTGGAGTGGCGCCACCGGGCTGAACTCGCTGGCCGCTCCACCAGCTGCCGAACCTGTACCTTCCCTCCAACGGTTAGGTCGGCGGCAGTCAGGCCGATGGCGGGGTCGCCGCGACTCCTCGTGAGAGTGGCCAGTGGCGACCGTGTCTTCCGCGCTACCATCTGGCCGTGCCGAATGAACTCGACGTCCTGCGCGACCGACTCCGGAGCTTTGCGGCATCACGTGGTTGGGGAAGAGGCCACTCCGTCCGTAACCTTGCCCTAGCCCTGGCCGGTGAAGTCGGTGAGTTGGGAGCAGAACTACGGTGGATCGACGACTCGAAAGTGGCTCGTCACCTCCAGGATCCCGTCGCCCATGCACGGATCGCCGAAGAAGCCGCCGACGTGCTGATCTACCTAGTCCAGTTCGCCGATGTATGTGGTATCGATCTCCTAGCAGAGACCTACGCGAAGATCGAACGCAACGAGTCTCGCTTCCCGGTAGCCAGTCCTAATGGCATCTAGCCTGACGCATCACCTTCTCAGCGCTAAGTCATTTACCGATGGGGAGACAGCTTAGTAGCTTAAGGGGTTGCCGCCCTGAAGTTGACTAACTGCCCGGTACGTACTAGTACTGCATGTGACCACCTTCCAACCTTAGGGCCAGGACTATAACCATGCCCAATGACATCGACCTTAAAGCTGCAATAAATGCAGTATCCGACGTGGAGGCTTATTCACGCGAGTCGGTAGAAATGCAGTCCGACAACGGCTGATATAGTGGTTTCGAATGTATTGAGCGGGCGGCGGTAGTCGGTGTGCATGACCCTCCATGTTTTGAAGTTCGCGATGA